>ENA-OPEZ01000554-OPEZ01000554.1-human-gut-metagenome-genome-assembly--contig:-NODE-554-length-8408-cov-2.055908_pt1 | contig 8408 bp, 9 predicted proteins | sample MGYA00241307_ERZ501548 | MGnify/ENA primary metagenome ERZ501548 (study PRJEB25962, sample SAMEA1969296) | human gut metagenome | biome: human gut; feature: human-associated habitat; material: faeces... | reverse complement strand
ACGGCTTTCCCTCGCGTTCCACAACTCCGGTTTGCACGACAGCTTGCAGCCGAACTGCGCCATCGTGCGGTTCACCGTGATACGACCCATTATCGGGGCTTTGCCCGACTTGTCTGTTCCGCTCTTTTTCAGGTAGAGCAGCACCTTGAATTTCTCGATTTTCATACGCTCACACTTTTTTGTTGCAAAGTTAAGTTGAGTGCAAGCGTTCCTTGATTTGCAGAACAGTGCGTATCGGCGCAATCGGCACGGGCGCACAACAATTTCATTTTCCGTGCGTTACCTGTCCTTACTTCGGTAACAGGCGGCTAACGGCTTGGTAACTGAAATGCCTCAGTATTCCGCACTCCGTTGCGTTTCCGGCATCCGGCAGAATAATGCGAAACCGCTCATTTCAAACGGGTTGCGTTTTGTTGTCACTTGTTTGCTGACGGCTGCTTTGGGGGTTCTATTTCATTGCAGCCGTCACACGTTCGGAACATTAGCCCTTAGCAAGGGTATGCCGATTGAAAGCGTGAGCCGTGTTTTGGGACACACAAATATCAAGACCACACAGATTTACGCAAGTGCGCCCAGATTGGTCGCTTGATAAATACTTCTGTAGCAAGAAGTTAGGATTGGGTTCAATATAATCCTATCGTCAATCAGCTTATCCGACGGGGAAACCTAACGGGGAGTGTAGCATGCTGATTAAAGCCCTGAGTCTACTAATAGCCAAGTAGCGACTGAAGGGCAAGACGAAACGACATATACAAGGATGAAGCCTTGATTGGTTGAACGATAGTTCGGTGGTACCACATCTTGCAATAGTGGAAGGCTTTTATATACGCTATTTCATAGTACTCTGGCTATTTTGTGCGTTAGTTCAGAGCATTAAGAACCGACTATGACACAGCCGCAATAAGCGGACAAGAACGAAAGTCGCATCCGACAATATGTCACGCTAATAGTTATCAAGTGAAACTAACTGGGGATTGCCTAAGTCAGAACGCCTCAAAGGCTATGAGAGCTGGTCTCTGAATATCTGATATGGCAACGGAGTTCCCATAGTAGTCCGAGCAAGTTAACGGCTTGTACATGGCGAAGGGGAACAGTCCATAACTTTAGTACAAACAAAGGAAAACGTGAGAGACGTATGAGAAATCCCGAGCAAGTATTAAACATTTTAGCTGAACACAGCAACGAGTCAGGTTACAAATACGAACGACTCTATCGTATTCTGTTCAATGAGCAGATGTTCTTAGTCGCATATCAGCGCATTCATGCAAAACCAGGCAATATGACACCCGGTACTGATGGACAGACGGAGGACGGCATGAGCATTGACAAGATACACGCATTAATAGACAGTCTCAAAAGCGAAGTCTATAGGCCTAAACCGGCAAAGAGGGTTTACATACCGAAGAAGAGCGGAAAGTTACGTCCGCTCGGTATCCCTACGTTTGCAGATAAATTAGTGCAAGAGGTAGTGAGAATGGTTCTCGAAGCCATATACGAAGGATATTTTGAACGGACTTCACATGGTTTCAGACCACACAAAAGCTGCCACACGGCACTTAAGAGTCTACAGAATAATTTCAACGGTACAAAGTGGTTCATTGAGGGAGACATAAAAGGTTTCTTTGACAATATCAACCATGGCGTGATGATAGAAATTCTGAGGGAACGCATATCTGACGAACGTTTCCTTCGGTTAATACGTAAATTTCTCAACGCTGGATATTTGGAAGAATGGCACTTCAATAGAACTTATTCGGGTACGCCTCAAGGTGGAATTATCAGTCCAATACTGGCTAATATCTACCTGGACAAGTTCGATAAGTATATGAAGAAGTATGCACAAGATTTCCATAAGGGTAAAGTTAGACACCGCAACAAGGATATCGGCAGACTGAACAATCGAGTTCACTATCTAAAGAAGAGAATGAAGGAGGTGACGGACGTTGATAAATTGGAAGCAATGCGGGAGGAAGTTCGTAATAAGCAACAGCAAATACTGACTATGCCGAGCGGTAACGATATGGATGAGAATTTCCGTAGATTGAATTATGTACGCTACGCTGATGATTTCCTTATAGGGGTCATTGGAAATAAAGCAGAGTGCGAGAAAATCAAGGCGGATGTCACACAATTTATGCAAAAGAAGCTAAAATTGGAAATGTCACAAGAAAAGACCTTGATAACCAACGCACAAGACAGTGCAAAATTTCTCGGCTATGAAATATCAGTCCGTAAAGATTACACAACGCAGAAAAATGCAAGAGGAGAAACTCGTAGACATCGTAATGGTAATGTGATACTACACGTATCACGAGAAGTAATAAAGAAGAAGTTACTGAGTCTTGAAGCCATGAATGTGAAAACACAAAATGGCAAAGAAGTGTGGAGGTCTAAAGGTAGAACATACCTGATAGACAATGAGCCACAAGACATAGTAGCACGTTTCAACACAGAAATCAGAGGATTCTACAACTACTACTCCATTGCAAACAATGCATCGGCACTTGGACGTTCATTTGGATGTATCATGAGGTTCAGTATGCTAAAGACATTTGCGCAAAAACTTAACAGTTCCGTCAGAACCATAACAGACAAGTATCGTGAAGATGATAAATTTGTGGTGTGGTATACGGACAAGAAAGGCGAACGCAAACCAAGGGTGTTTTACAATGAGGGCTTCAAGCGTATTACCGACTTGGGAACTCAAAAATGTGATAACTTGCCCTACTTGTTCAACACTCCATCTATGAGTCTGGTCGAAAGACTGACTGCAAATAAGTGTGAGTTGTGCGGAAAAGAAGGAAATGTTGTGTCACACCACGTCAGGAAACTCTCAGATTTAAGAGGCAAAACCGAATGGGAACGTAAAATGCTCAAAATGCATAGAAAATCTTTAATCGTCTGTGCAGAATGTCATAACATGATTCATGCGGAGAATAGCTAAAATGCCGTTATGGGCGGAGAGCCGTATACATGGAGACGTGTACGTACGGTTCGGAGGCAGGCTGTCGGAAACCTACCACCGTAAGGTGGCATGGCGCCGACAGCCGAGCCTACAGATAACCACGCAGAAGTTGGGTAACGATTTGACGGCTTTCGGTAACCAACTGAATTGGACTTTCGGTAACATCAAAGTGGCAGGAATATGAAACGGACAATAATCACGATGGACGAGTACGGCAGGGTTGCCGTGCCGTCCGATACCGCAAATGTTTGGATGAGCGAAATGGAATTGGTAAGACTGTTCGACGTAATCGCCCCGACACTCCGTGCCGCCATCCGAGCCGTGTACAAAAGCGAAGTGTTGCAACCTTACGATGTTGAAAAGCGTATGAGGCTGCCCAACGGTTATTATGCGGCAACGTATGCCCTACCGATGGTCGTGGCACTTGCCTTCCGTATCAATACACCCAATGCCGCAAGGGTACGCAACGTCCTGTTGGAAAGGCTGTGCTTGCGAAAAGAAAGGCAAATGCTTTGGCTCTCGTTAGGCAATAGTACAACATGTAAGTGTTAGCGGGTGTAGTTGCGTATCAATACGCCCGTGCATTCACACAATGCCATCTGCCCGAAGAAGTGGGACATTCCGCTTCTTCGGGCTTTTTTCTTTTCGCCTTTGGATAACTGATATTTCCTATTATGCTGTATTTTCTTGTCTGTCAGTTTCTTTTGCACCGTTCTGCATAGTTTTACATATCAGGGATTTAGCTGTTCTGCCATAGCTTTGCAGCCATGTTTAATCCGCCTGCCGACAGGGTGTCGGCGGCACTAAAACCTATATTTGAAACATGGAAAAGAAAGAAACATTCATCCGAGTAGGCACAACGCTTTACAAGATTGTGGACCAGCCCCGCATTGACGGCGGCTATGTGAGAAAGCGCATCGCATGGAACTCCGAGCCCCTGCGGCAGGACTACGGCAAGGATTACATGGCAAGTGTCCCGAAGTATGACGGCTTCTGCACCGTACCCGACCATGTGGGCTACCAGCCCGTTGTCGGCAAGTTCCTCAACCTCTACGAGCCGATAAACCACCAGCCGCAGGAGGGCGACTTTCCCTGCATCCGCTCGTTGGTGGAACACATCTTCGGCGAACAGTACGAGTTGGGCATGGACTACTTGCAGCTGCTCTACCTTTATCCTGTCCAGAAGCTGCCCATTCTTTTGCTTGTGTCCGAAGAAAGGAACACGGGCAAAAGCACGTTCCTGAACTTCCTGAAAGCCATCTTTCAGAACAATGTCACTTTCAACACCAACGAGGATTTTCGCAGCCAGTTCAATTCCGACTGGGCGGGCAAGCTACTCATCATGGTGGACGAGGTGCTGCTCAACCGCCGTGAGGACAGCGAGAGGTTGAAGAACCTAAGCACCACGCTTTCCTACAAGGTGGAGGCGAAAGACAAAGACCGTGACGAGATAGGCTTCTTCGCCAAGTTCGTGTTGTGCTCCAACAACGAGCATCTGCCCGTTATCATTGACGCAAGTGAAACACGCTATTGGGTACGGAAGATTGTTCCGTTACGGAATGACGATACCGACTTCCTGCAAAAACTGAAAGCGGAGATACCCGCTTTTCTCCATTTCCTGCAACACAGACAGCCATCCACCAAGAAGGAAAGCCGTATGTGGTTCAATCCGAAGCTGCTGGAGACGGATGCCCTGCGGAAGATTATTCGAAGCAACCGTAACCGTTTGGAGATAGAGATGGGAGAACTGTTGCTCGACATCATGGCAAGCGTGAATGTTGAGTCTGTTTCTTTTTGCCTCAATGATATTATCCCGTTGCTCGTCTGCTCGCAAGTAAAGGTGGAGAAGTCGCAGGTTCGGAAAGTGGTGCAGGAATGCTGGAAGCTGGCTCCTGCATCCAATTCGCTTTCCTACACCACCTACCAATACGACTACAACCGCGAGTGCCGTTACTCACCCGTAAGGAGGATTGGACGCTACTATACGGTAAGTAAGGAACAGTTGGAAACACTCTGATATTTTGATGAAATGATGAAAGCATATATAAACATAAAGAATGACAGCGACTTACATTCTCATCAAACGCTCAACAAAAGAATTGGGCTGATGAAAAGAGAAAGGCAGCACAACGCCGCTCATCGCTTTTCTTTTGGCAAGCGGTTTGATGAAACGCTGATGAAATTGTATTTTATTAGTTATCAGTGTATTATACTATCCAATCATCAATTCATCGGAATTTCACCCCTCAACAAGTCCATCGAGGAAACGGCAGCACCATCCTTGCCTGTATGCCCGTGTGCCGACAGGCAATTATGCCGGCATAACGGCACCGAATATCATGCAAGGCTGGCAAAAAGAAAAAGGCGACCAATGTCCGCCAACATCACCGCTGACACCACCGCAGGCTTTTGGGAAACAAAAAGCCATAGCTCATTAGGGCGTTTTCTTCACGCACCGCTGACGCTAATGCTAAAAACACCCCAATGAGCCAGCGGGATTGCACCCCTCTGGACACCCCCGCTTGCCCCGTGCGGCTATGACCGCAGACAGGCGGACACCGACAAACAAGTTTGTACAACCTCAAAAACAAGAAACGAACATGGGATATATCAGCATCCAAATCAACAAGGCGAAAGGGTCGGCTGACACGGGCGCATCCGACCATATCGAACGCAAGACTACGCCCAAGAACGCAGACCCCACACGCACCCACCTCAACCGTGAGCTGGTGCAGTTCCCCGACGGCGTGGCAGACCGTACCGAAGCGATAAGCCACCGCATTCGCACGGCGGGCATCAAACGGAAGATAACGCCCGACCAAGTGAGGGCAATCCGCATCGTGCTTTCGGGTACGCACGAGGACATGGCGAGGGTGCAGGACGAGGGCAGACTATCCGAATGGTGCGATGACAACCTGCAATGGCTGCACCGCACATTCGGCAGGGAGAACACCGTTTCGGCAGTGCTGCACATGGACGAGCACACGCCGCACATCCACGCAACGGTCGTGCCGATTGTGACGGGAGAGCGCAGGAAAGCAAGGAAGAAGCAAGCGGAGGGCAAACGCACCTACCGCAAGAAAGCCGACGCCGTGCGCCTGTGAGCCGATGACCTCCTGACCCGAGAAAGGCTTGCCGCCTACCACGACAGCTATGCCGCAGCGATGTCGAAGTACGGCTTGCAGCGTGGCATACGGGGTTCAGAAGCACGGCACACCACCACCGCCCAATATTATCGTGACCTGAAACGGCAGACGGGAGAGCTTGAAGCCAATGTGCAACAACTACAAACCGAACAGCGGCAGGCGGAACGGCAGCTTGACGAAGTGCGAAAAGAAATCAGGTCGGAGAAGCTGGAAGCCGCCAAGACCGAGGCGAAAACGGCACTCGTGGCAAAGGTCGGTTCTCTTTTGGGAAGCGGCAAATTGAAAGAGCTTGAAGCCGACAACCGCACCTTGCAAGGCGAGGTCGCCGCTCGTGATGAGAGCATTGAGTTGTTGCAACAACAGATGGAGCGGCAGCAGGAGGAACACAGCCGCCAGCTTATGGAACTGCAATCCAAGCACCGCAGGGAAATGGCGGACAAGGAAACGGCACACCAAAAGGAAGTGTCATTCCTGAAATCTATCATCCAGAAAGCCAAGAAATGGTTTCCGTTGTTCCAAGAGTTGGTGTATATGGAGGAGTTATGCCTCAAAGTCGGCTTCAACGAGAGGCAGACCGCCACGCTCATCAGCGGCAAGCCGTTGTTCTACGAAGGCGAACTCTATTCGGAGGAACACAGGAGGAAGTTCATGACCGAAAGGGCTGGTTTCCAAGTGGTGAAAGACCCGGCGGACAAATCCAAACTCGCACTTGCAATCAATGGGCAAGTGATTGGCGAATGGTTCAAGGAACAGTTCGACAGGCTGTTTTCATCCATTCGGAAGACGGTTATATCGCCTCGTAAAAACAAAGGAATAGGGTTGTAAATCTGACAAACGGGAGGATCGCAAGTTTGTGTTTTGGTCTGCCTCAAACCGCTTGCTACCCTCCCGTTGGTTGAAACGTCACTTTATTTGTGCTCTAATCCTGCTCAAACTCGCTTGTGTGATACCCAAATAAGTGGCGATGCTTCCCAACGGCAATCGCTGTAACAAATCAGGTTCTTTCTCCAACAACTCCTTATAACGTTCAGAGGCGATGGCGGACAACATGGAAATCAACCGTTCCTCGGTGGCAAGCAACTCCATCTCCGCATAACGCCGCCCCCAATTGGCGATGTGTAAATCTTCCGAAAACAACTCTTTCAGTTCTTTCCTTTCCAATACATATAATATCGAGTCTTCCATCAGCTCCATTGTTTCATATCCCGGCTCGTCATTCACATAGCCTTTCATGGAAACAAGGGTCGCTCCTTCCTTGCCAAACCAAAAGGTAATTTCCTTCCCGTCCACCGAGGTATAGGCGCGGACAATGCCTTCCTTGATGAAAAAGATGTTCTTCTCCACCTTGCCGCTTTCCAGCACGCGGAATCCTTTGGGATACGAAACTTCCGTCAAACATTGCCGCAACTTGTCCAAAGACGTGTCCGGCATAGCATATCTTTGATTGATGATTTCCTTTATATCCATAGCGCATTGTTGTATTCGGTGTGCAAAATTATAAAATAGCACATAGAAACGAGAATGAACGGTTGCTTTTTGTCAAATGCAAAATCGGTTTTTGCCAAATGTAAAAAGCTGTTAGGGATTACTTGCTTACTTTTGCGCCCGAATTTAATAAATCATAGGTATGAATTGGATAATCTTATTGTTGGCAGGATTGTTTGAAGTAAGCCTTACATTCTGCTTGGGGAAAACGAGGGCGGCATCGGGTATTGGATTCTATCTGTGGGGAAGCGGGTTCCTTGCTTCCACCATACTGAGCATGGCTTTGCTTGCCAAGGCGGTGCAGACGTTGCCTTTGGGTACGGCATACGCCATCTGGACAGGCATCGGGGCGGTCGGCACGGTCTTGATAGGAAGATTCGTTTTCAAGGAACCTGCCACTCCCATCCGGCTTTTCTTCCTGTTCACACTCATTGCTTCCTTGATTGGATTGAAAGTCGTATCATATTGAGAGGAGGCGGAAAATGAAGTATGAATTGAGGGAGAATCAAGGCATTCCGGCACCTCTGCTGGCTTTGATGGCAGCCGCTACCGGACTTTCCGTCGCCAACTGTTACTACAACCAGCCTTTGTTGGGCAGCATGGCAAAAGACTTCGCGGTAAATGACTTTTCTGCCAGCATGGTAGCGACATTGACCCAGATAGGCTATGTGACCGGACTTGTATTTGTCATCCCACTGGGTGATTTGGTTTCACGAAAGAAGCTGATATTGACCAATTATATCGTTTCTGCGTGCGCCTTGCTTGCAATATCCCTTGCCCCGAACATCTACTGGGTGTGGGGCGCATCCTTG
>ENA-OPEZ01000522-OPEZ01000522.1-human-gut-metagenome-genome-assembly--contig:-NODE-522-length-8814-cov-2.010389_pt1 | contig 8814 bp, 9 predicted proteins | sample MGYA00241307_ERZ501548 | MGnify/ENA primary metagenome ERZ501548 (study PRJEB25962, sample SAMEA1969296) | human gut metagenome | biome: human gut; feature: human-associated habitat; material: faeces... | reverse complement strand
AAGGCAAAAAGGCACTCTGTACCGAGCCTACAGACCAACCTGAAGGAGGTCAGACCAGAGTTTTGGGAGAAACTGGAACAGGAATACTCGATGCCCAAGGTAGAGAAGGACGAGCAGTTTGCCTTTGAACCCGTGGATAGGATGATAGCGGACAACCGTTGGATATGTCCCATCAAACCGATGTTCGGTGATTCCGCCTATTTCTCCATCAGCAAGAATGAGATTGTGATGCCTGAGAAAAGGCAGTTCAAGGATGGGGAGTCTTTCTACTCGAACCTTTTCCACGAGATGGGACACTCCACGGGTGCGGAGGGACAGTTAGACCGCATCAAGCCCGCTACCTTCGGCTCGGCAGAGTATGCACGCGAGGAACTGGTGGCAGAACTGACGGCTGCGCTGACCGCTCAGCGGTATGGCATGACAAAGCATCTGAAAGGAGATTCGGCTGCCTATTTGAAGTCTTGGCTGGATTCGCTGAAGGAGTCGCCGCAGTTCATCAAGACCACGCTACTCGATGTGAAAAAAGCTACCTCAATGCTCACGCAGCATATCGACAAGATTGCTATGGAGATAGACCAGGAGAAAAAGGCTGAGCAGGAAAACGGGCAAGGGAAAAGTTATCTATCCATAGATGACGGCGACCATGCAGTCTTGGCATATAATGGTTCTGCTGTATATATCCAGCATCATGAGAAGGAGGACTCTGTAAAGATTGCTGTGCCGACGAGTAACGGTCTGGAAGTGAAACTCTCTGTTCCTTACGACCACGGCAAAGACCTTGACACCAATTATCAGGAGGCTTTTGCCCAGTACAAAAGCCTGACAGAGCCTTCACAATCGAAAGAAAACGTCTATTATGCCTCCATCGCCTATCTCCAATCAACGGATGACACATCGGAACTGGATAAGCTAAAGGAGAAAGGTGACTATCAAGGACTGCTGACGCTTGCCAAGGAATACTATGACGGGAACGGCATGGACGAGGAGCAGACCTACAGGAAGCCGTGCCAGAACAGAGGCGATGACCTGCTAATAGAGGACAAGGACTTTGCAGTGGTCTATAACGGGAGTGTCGGCGGTACGTATGAGGTGTTCCTGAAGCATACGGAGCAAGAAGTGCGTGACCATATCACTCGCTATGGCATAGGACGTGCCAGTGAGGACGTGAAGGCTGTGGCGAGGGAGATGACCGCCGAAGAGTTTTCGGAATTGGCGCAGCGAAAAATGCCGATATTCCAAATGCCGAATGGTGGTTTGCTGAACCTGCAATATAACAAGGATAAGGATAGCCTGGATGTGGGGACTGTGACCAATGCAGGACTCTCTGTGAAGCATACCTTCCCTTTCAGCCACAACCATTCTATGGACGCAAACATCAGCTCTGCGTATGAGCAACTGCTTGACATGGAGGAGTACCAGAAGGAAGAGGTACAAGAGGAGCACGTTGCCAAGTCCGCTTTCCGAAGATGAGAGTAGTATCGTAGTATATACTAATCGTAGGCTTTACTACTCATAGTAGGTACTAACAATAGTCAGCCGCAAGGAGTAATGTCCCTGCGGCTGATTTAATTTGGGGTCATTCCATATTATGAAGGAATGCTTGTAAATCCTCGTCTGGAATGCTCTTCAGTTTCACCGGCTTGAAGCCGTCCAACTGCTCCACTTGAAATATCTCGTCCACTCCATATTTGGAGCCATCCACCTTTACGCTCTCCATTTCATTGACGGAGGTATAGCCATACTCCGTTTCATGCAGACCGCATACGATGGTGAACAACGTGGTGTCGTTACCTTCCGGCTGTCCTTCAAGTACGAACCAACGGACGTGTCCGATGAAGAATATTGCCACACAAACGGCATCCTTGCCTTTGCCGTCCTGTGAATACAGAGGATAGGATTTCAGTATCTCCTCCAATACGGGTGTAATCAATCTGCTTGCCATAGTCAATCGTTGTTAAGTGTTCTGTAATACATTCTGTTCTCTACAAGGTGTTCGATGGCCTCTGCTGCCAATCGGCACACCCACTCGTCACGCTGGTCATAACGACCTTTTTGATAGTCGTTGGCAAGGCGTTCCAAGAAGGCAAACACCACCTTGCCCTTTTCGTTGATAAGATAGCGATGGTCATCTGCAAGGGCATTGCCTACCTTGGCGGCTGACCCCATCTGACCGTTTACGAACCGTGAGAAGCACTCGACAAATGCCTGCTCGTTTTCTGATAATCTGTGTAATTCCATACGCAAAGAAATTATTTGTTCAACTTGTTTTTCTTCCCTCCTTTTGAAGCCTTTCGGCTCCTCTTGTCGGGAACTGATTTTTCGTGCATCAAAAGACTGCGGAATGAGGGCGATAAGGCAAGAAAACAGACGGAGGAGTTAATGAAATACCCAAATCTTTGATTTGCGGAAAGCTGTCGTTCAGTCCTCTGCCTGTTAGCCTGGCGGTACTTGACCATTCGCCCGGGCAGTAACTTTGCAAAGAAAAATGGGCATCGGCAAGTGGAATAGACACTACAAAACAGGAAAATCATTGATTTTTAGTGCATTTTTCTTTATTTCTTTCTTTGATTTAGGATAAAATATATAACTTTGCCTCCGAAAAAGTGTCACAAGTGACAGTTTTTCGTAAAATATGATAGTAAACAGATATAGATACATAGAACAGTTGAGCCGTTCAAAGAACAACGGGCTCATAAAGATAATCACAGGATTGCGACGTTCAGGCAAGTCGTTCCTTCTGAAGAAACTCTTTCATCAGCATCTATTGGATGAGGGCGTGAGAGAAGACCATATTCTCGTCATCGACATGGAGAGTAGGAAGAACAGAGAGTTCAAGAACCCGGACTACCTGTTGGACTGGGTGGAAAAGATGATGATTGACTATGAGACTTATTATATCATCATCGACGAGGTGCAGGAGGTGGAAGACTTTGTAGAGGTGCTCTCTTCCTTGTCAGTTACCGAAGGGGCGGATGTGTATGTCACAGGCTCCAACTCGCGTTTCCTGTCCTCTGACCTGGTGACGGAATTCCGAGGCAGAGGTGACGAGATACATGTGTGGCCACTATCCTTCAAGGAGTTCATGACGGTGTATGATGGTTCGAAAGAAGACGGTTGGGCTGAATACAGACTGTACGGAGGTTTGCCGCAACTACTTACACAGGTTGGGGATGAGAAGAAGGCTGATTTCCTGCGTCGCCTTTATCGCACGGTATATCTACGTGACATCTACGAGCGGAACAACATAGAACTGAGACCTGAATTTGAAGAATTGTCGAAGACCGTAGCATCCAGTATAGGAGCACCTGTCAATGCACTGAATATAGCCAATACGTTCAAGTCCGTAAGCAATGTGCAGAGCATAACCGACAAGACAGTGTCGGCTTATCTGGAATATATGCAGGATGCTTTCCTTATCGAAAAATCCGAAAGGTTCGACATCAAAGGACGGAAATACATAGGTTCGTTGTCCAAGTATTATTATCAGGACGTAGGTCTGAGGAATGCTATTCTGTCGTTCCGTCAGAGCGAGCCGACACATATCATGGAGAACGTCATCTACAATGAGATGCGTATGCGAGGATGGCTCGTGGATGTGGGTAACGTCTATCATCGAGTGAGGAATACGGAAGGAAAGCAGCAGAGGGTGACATTGGAAGTGGATTTTGTCTGCAACAAAGGGAGCGAGCGGATCTACATCCAGTCGGCGTGGCGTATGCCCGATGCAGAAAAGATGGAACAGGAGAAACGGTCGTTGCGTCTTGTAGATGACTCTTTCCGCAAACTGCTGATCGTGGGAGAACATACCAAGCAGTGGAGCGACGAAAACGGCATACAGATAATGAGTATATATGACTTCCTGCTTGACTGGTCAAGTACTGAGAAACACGGATAAAAAAAAGATATGCGCATAGAATATGCGTTAATACATATATGATTAAGGGAGGGCCTATCCATCACGGACAAGCCCTCCCTTTCTAAAATTTATCAATGAAAAAAAAGTTTTAGTGCTCTTGTTCGGAGCTGTATGTCTGGCTATAGATACAGCAGGATTCTGGTATGGCGGTTCGCCTCATTGGGCGAGTAATCGTCAATGCCGCCATCGAAAATCTGAGAGATGGTGCCATTTTCCATACCACGTTTCATCAGTTCCTCTGCAATGAATCTGGCACGGGAACGGCTGAGGTTATCATTGATGGCTTCACTGCCTGTGGCACTGTCGGCAGCGCCGATGACCTTAACTTTCAAGCCATATTTCTTGGCGATGCGTGCTACTTCGTCGAGATTGACGAGCTGTGACCTGTTGAGCAACCTGTCAGTGCCAAGTTCAAAGAAGAAATAGATGGGCGCACCTATGCAAGCCTTTCCTGAGTGGATGAGCGATAGGTAATCGTCTTCCGGCTCACCTTCAGCATTGCCATATTCTTCTGTACAAGAGGCGGACTCCATGACCTTTGTCTTTTGACCATTACCATACTTGTCTCTCATTCTTGCACGCAGCGAGTTGAGACCGCTGTAGTCGTTTCGAGGATAGCCATTTGTGACGGAAGAAGCGGCATCGTCAGAAAAGAGGTGGCCGTACTTGTCCAGAAGTCCCTCGATGGCAAGAATCTTGCGCAGCTGCTCCAGAGTCTGACAATCTCGATCGTGCTGGGCGTGATAGCGGCTGTTGCTGTCAGAAAGGGATGAGGCGTATGCCGAAAGCCATTCGTTCTGTGCGATGTACGGGCGAGCGTCTATCACTCGCTTCCAGCCAGTCTTGCCGATGCGGACAGAGAGGCCGAGGGATGCGGACAGCAGATGGTCGCCAAGGCGGTGTGCCTTGCCATAGCCGTCAAAATCCTGCATGGTGGTCATGTTGCCTATCTCTGCCGTAACAGCAATGCGTGGGGAGAGATGATACTGCCCCTGTATGCCGTAGGAAATGGCAAAGGGCTTGTGGGCATTCACCTTGTTGTGCAGCATACCCACGCCCACGTATGGAATGACACTCCATCTGGCAAGAGTGTGTACATCGTCCTTGTAGAGGTTGCCGAGGACATTCCACATGAAATCAGCACGCAGGTACTGGTAGTCCTGCGAGGAGTTGTTGCAGTCGTTGAACTGCATACCGCCATAGTTCAGACGCCGACGGAAGGTGTGAACCATTTGCCGATCGACACGGAGAATGCCGGTTTCATGCGACCGAATAGGTCGTTGCATCCGAGCGGTTTGCCGAGGAAGACCGTAGTTCCTCCTGCCGCTTGGACAAACCAGTTGTCCGTCCATGGCGAAGCTACCAATGCCCCTTTCATGTAGGAAGGTTTAAGCGGACGAAGCATACCGTCTGCCGAAAGTCTGCATACAACGGTGGTGGTGTCCGCCGTGCGGTGATAGTCTTTGGCTTGCGCACCCAATGAAAGGGCGAAGCCAAGGGATAGAATAAGTATTTTTCTCATGTTGTTCAATTTAATCTGGTGAATACTATAACAGGTGATACGTGACAGTGCCGCTTATCGTTTCTTCCTTTTGCCGGAAGAGGGGCGCATCATGCGTGCAGCTTTCATCATGCAACGGCGTGCCCAAGCGCGTTCATCCTCGTCATCGTCACGTCCCCATTTGAGGTCGGACGAACTGCCGCCACCGCCATGACCTTCGGCAAAGGTGGTGGCATCATCGACGTAGCCGAGGAATAGAAGCGTGGCACAGTACATCACCTCCGTTCCATTCTCCGCAAAGGCCTGAAGCAGGGAACCGTCAAACACGTCCTTGCCCTCATTGGAAAGCCGTGCCACACGTTCGGAGAACTCGCTGACCATGTTTTCGAGAAGGGCATTTCTGAGAACGGTGTCCGCACCTTGTCGGATAGTATCGGAATATCTGTGTGCCTCCTGCCGCAACTCCTCCGTGCGCTCCTTCATGGCGGTCATCTCCTCACGCAGGGCATCGAGCTTGCGGTCAGCCTCTGAGAGCTTCTCCTGCTTGTCGTCCAGTTTCGACTGGATAGCGGACAGTTCCTGCTCCAGCTCTTGGACTTGCTGACGGAGAGCATCAGGATTGTCGTGACCTGCAAGAATCTGCCGATGCAATTCAGCAAGTGCCGCCTCCTTCTCAGCCTTCTCCTGCAAGAGGTTGTTGACCATTGAGGTGAGTCCTTTTACTCTCCGCTCTGCCAGACGGATGTCCGATTGGAGCGAGGCGAGTGTCCGCTGATGGGTGGCGACGGACTGCTCAATGGTGGTGCACTGTTCTGACAGCTGGCGGCGGTATTCTTCGGTGGTGCGGTGGCGTGCTCCCGTCTCTGAGACGGAAGTTCCGCGCTCCATGCCCCAACGCTTGTTGACATCGGCAAATTCGCTGTGCAGGGCTTTCATCCTGGCAGAAAACTCGTACTTGTCCTTTCCGGCGAATATCTGTTTGTATGCAAACTTGCCGTCCTTGATTGGCAAGAGGGTGCAGTGAACGTGCGGATTGGTTTCGTCCAAGTGTAAGATGAAAGCGACGATGTTCTCCTCACCGTATTTGTCCGCAACAAAGCGGTAAACATCCTTTGCCCATTCCTCAATGTCCTTGCATCGGGTTAGATGCGAATTGTCCGCTCCGTGAGTGAGATTCACCTTCTGGTCACCGAATGCCAATTCTGTCATACGTTCTCGTGAGCCTCCGAAGATGAAATTGACCACTGTGCGGAAGCGTGGCTCTGCCAGTCCCTCGTTGGGGTCTTTGATTCCACGGCTCCGCAGGATGTCTGCCATGCGCTCCGGGATGCTTCGGCTCTTGTCTATAGGACAAACCTTGCCGCCCCGAACCTCGAAGTTGAGCCGCTCACGGCTGCGGTCGTAGTTGCCTGTTGATTCAGCGGATCCCCAACCCTTTTCCGTCCAACGGCGTTGGTGCTCGTTGCTCTGTGCTGTGGTGATTCCCTTAGATGGTCGGAAATCCATAACCTGTTTTGGTGTTGCCATAACCTATTTCCTTTTATGTGTGTACAACTCTCCTGTCTCCAGCTTGCTGCTTGTAAGGACAGCCTCCCGATGGTCGGAGACCAAGAGGGGTATTAGGCTACCCAAATTCCCTCATTTCCGACCAACGGGCAAGCCCGATTATTTTACAGCAATGGCAGACGTGTAAACACTGTGCCAGTAGAAAAGAAGAAGCGTTGTACGGTGATTATTAGAGGTTAATACAGCCTTTTGATGGACAGGAGCCCTCTTGGTTGGCTACAATGGCAAGGAACGGTCGGCAGAGTGACTGAAACTGTGACTTGATGGCTGCGCTTTCCTGATGCAAGGCTGGTGAGCTGCCATCCAATGCCAATTCTGATATTGCCTTTGCCGCCTCGATGAATGAGAGCCAGTCTCCTCCCAGGTCTTTGTAAAAGAAGGGAAGAAGGGAGGTAACGAGGGCGTTATCTGTTTCCTGCGAAAGCACCTGATGGAAGGTGGCTTCGCAGACAGCTGTGAGTGCAGTCATACAAAAGGCGTGTCCTACAGATTCGGGAATGTTTCTTCCGCATGGCACCTTGCCAATTGAATTGCCATTGTCGGCTTTCTGCAAGATAATGGCTAATTCCTCTGTTGCATCTTCGCAGAGTTGTTCACATTCCGAGGCGCAAGCCGATGCGGACATCTTGCCGCTTCGCCATTCGTCCAATGCGGTACACATCTTCTGGCGGAACACATCCAAGGCTGCGTCAATCGGAGAAACGGCAGGTGTCTCAGCCAACATCGGGATGGTGATGATTTGGCTCTTCGTGAGACGGGTGACGGAAATCTGGTTCATCTTCTCCAACTGCTCGATGAAGGTGCGGACAGTGGCGCGGTGCCAATGCCAGCATCCTGCCAGTTCGGTAATGGTGATTACAAACTGCCCGTTGGACAGGCTGAACTCCTGCTTGCACAGATCCTTGGGGATGTACTGTACAGAAGCCTTGTCTACAAGGTCAAGGTAGGCTTCGAGCTTCGACAGCCTTATCCCGGACCTCTCTTTCAAGAACTCCAACAGGGACATCCGTTCAGACATCTTGCCGGAACTCGTTCTATGTTTCTGTTTCTTCATTTCAATAATCTGTTTGGTGAATACTGTTGTTTGTCGCCAGCTCCATTATACAAAAGGAACGGCATGATACAGGTGATACTTAATAGTAGTATATGATGAGCATTTCTGTGTCTTCGAGGAGCATCTTGCGGTCAGCCTTGTTCTTCCACAGCGATATGACTATGCGCGAGGGATAGAACAGTGATGCCAGAAGGACAAAGGAGATGGTGACAGCAAGCGTGAACAGATGAGGAGTGAAGACAAACACCACTGCCGCCAACGCGGCGATGCAGAAGGGTGTCCGCTCCTCGTGCAGACGCTGTAGCCACCTCTCCACATCCATAAAGACAAAGAATATGGCAAACGCTATGGTGGAAGCCACTACGCCTATGTCGTTATAGTGTACACAGAGGTAGAGGAAGTGGAACACGTACAGCAGGATGAGCAGCATCAACCGGTAGAGCTTCCTTGCTGTCACAAGCGCGGTCATGCGCAGATAGAACCGTGTCATAAACTGTCTGCGGCTTCTGTGCAGAATCATCGTCACAAAGAAGAACGCTGACATCAGGATGAGAAACAGTATCTTACTTGTCATAATATGTATAGCATGTGAATAATGGAAGTGGACTCAGGTCGGGCTGGACGACACCGTGTGTGGCAGTGGATATGATACGCTCCACATCCTCCAGTGTCAGTTCTCCCTTGATTATTCTCTGACGGAAAGCTCCGTCGGTTGTCCGAAGGCTCTTGATAGCCTGTTCCAAGTCGTACTCGGCTATCTGCCACACTTGCCCTCTC
>ENA-OPEZ01000521-OPEZ01000521.1-human-gut-metagenome-genome-assembly--contig:-NODE-521-length-8825-cov-2.091790_pt1 | contig 8825 bp, 8 predicted proteins | sample MGYA00241307_ERZ501548 | MGnify/ENA primary metagenome ERZ501548 (study PRJEB25962, sample SAMEA1969296) | human gut metagenome | biome: human gut; feature: human-associated habitat; material: faeces... | reverse complement strand
GAACCGGGTAAGGGGAAATATATGCTTTATTTCATCTTAAATGAAAGAGCCGTGTTGTCGTATTGTTAATGGTATGGCTTGGCTTTTGGCTATATGGTTCACATTTAGCGTCAGAATGGACTAAAGAGGACGTGCGTCGTGAAGCTATAGCTATAAATGATATTACAAAAGCCGATGAGATAGCAAGGGAATTTTTTAAAGAATCCGCAGAATATGCACATCAATATAGATTAGGTTGTTATGAATGTTGTGAATTCGATCATATTGAGAGTGGTGTCGCAATATTACGAAATGCTGCGGAAAAAGGCAACGCTGACGCTCAGTTTACTTTGGGTGCGATATACAACGGCTGCCGTTATGACCTAAAAGAGCCTTATTTTGACGAATCTCTTACTATGCTTGGTGGAGATATTGATTTAGAAAGAGCTGCATACTGGTATACGTTAGCAGCAAAACAAGGCCATGTTGTGGCAATGTTCAATCTTGCCAACGCCTACAGATTCGGTTCCGGAGTCGAAAAAAATCTGATTAAAGCAACAGAATTAATGAAAATTGCAGCAGAAAAGGAATATTCTTCTGCTCAACTTGTCTATGGGGATATGTTTAGAGATGGAGAGGTATGTGTTCGTGTTGAAACAGATTCCATAAAGGGGGATACCTTAAAGCCAAACATAAGATTAGCAAAAGAATGGTGGACAAAAGCTTTAAGGAACGGCAATAAAAAGGCAAGAAAAAGATTGGAACAATTGTATGAATAAGCATTTATAATTTCGCGTAAGTCAAGAAATCCACGAATTATCTATTTGATCTGCGTACCGAAAGTTAGACAAAAATAGGCTTATTAGTCAAAACGGGTGCAATTTTTAGCACCCGTTTTGACTAATACACCAAAAACTTTAGGGACGCAGTCCGCTTTTGACACATCCTCATTTGCAATAACGACTTGTCGCAGAAGTATATTTATCCGTAATTCGGTTGACAAAATAACAGCAGTAGATTAGAATCCTACTGAGAGGGAGACGTTGAACTGGCGGCCGGTCAGATAGTTGGGAACGGCGTATTGCAGGTTGTTGATGTCGGTGACCCAGTAGCAGCTGCTCACGTTTGAGATGTCTCGTGCTGAGTCACATCCTGAGAATTTGCAGAACATCATGCTTATAAACTGACTCCAAGTGTTGTAGCCCTGCAGTGCTTGTCAGTTTTTTCTTCACTGATGATTTTCCGTATGTTTTCTTTCGGCAGTTTGCCGATTGCTTGAGCGAAAAGTGTTATATTTGCTATGGAAGTAAATGAGGTGGTTCTCTTTGCTAAGGTAGTGAATTCTGCCTTAGCATTTACTTCATTTTTTTGTTTTTTATTCAAAACGTTTAGGACAACATTGTATAGTAATATTATCATGAATTATGACAAAGAAATTTGAAATACGAAATAGTACGGTTGAGTTCCTTACCTTTGTTGCAGAAGGTGAGGAACAAGGTGTACAAGTTTTATATAAGAATGAGACGATATGGGCAACACAAAAGGCAATGGCAATGCTTTTTGACTGCTCCACCGACAACATAGGACTACATCTGAAAAACATCTTCAAAAGTGGTGAATTAGAAGAAAGCTCAGTTACCGAGAAAAACTCGGCAACTGCTACGGATGGAAAGAACTACATGACAAAGTTCTATAATCTTGATGCTATCATTTCGGTTGGTTATCGTGTCAACTCTATTCGTGCCACTCAATTCCGCCAGTGGTGTACCTATGTCATTCGCCAGTTCTCTTTGCGTGGCTATATCATAGACAAAAAACGCATGGAGAATGGTTCATTTATCGGTGAAGACTATTTTGAGCATTTGTTAGCAGAAATACGTGAGATTAGATTGAGTGAACGAAGATTCTACCAAAAGCTCACGGATATATATGCTACAGCAGTTGACTATAATAAGGACGCACCAACCACACGCTTGTTCTATAAAAAAGTTCAGAATAAGATGCACTATGCTGTACATGGACATACCGCTGCGGAGCTTATAGTAGAAAGAGCCAATGCGGAAAAAGAACACATGGGATTGACTAATTGGGAGAATGCACCTGATGGAAAAATTGTAAAGCCGGATGTGAGTATTGCCAAAAACTATCTAAAACAAGTGGAACTTGAAGATCTGGGGAAACTTGTCAACTCTGTGCTTGACTTGGCAGAGCGTATGGCAAATCGACACATACCAATGACAATGGAAGATTGGGCAAAACGTATAGACATTATTCTTGAAGCTGGAGGTGATGCCGTATTATACGAAGCTGGGAAAGTCACAGCAGAGTTCGCTAAGAGTTTTGCCGAATCAGAGTTTGAAAAGTATCGTGTGATACAAGACAAATTATTCAGCTCTGATTTTGATAAACTCAATTCTTTACCTTTTGACGATGACGAGAATTGAAAGACCAAAGGATGAGGTGACTTCAAATTGCCCTATCCTTCATTGCTCTGCCTATTACAATGCGACAAAATAGGCAATGGAAATGATCGCATAAGGAAACACGGCAAGTAGATCCAAAGAGAAGCCCTTTCCCGAAAGGAAGACAAAAAAGTTTGGGGCGCAGTCCGCTTTTGACACATCCTCATTCGCAATAACGACTTGTCGCAGAAGGATATTTATCCGTAATTCGGTTGGCAAAATAACGGCTGTGGATTAGAATCCTACCGAGAGGGAGACGTTGAATTGGCGGCCTGTCAGGTAGTTCGGCACGGCGTATTGCAGGTTGTTGACGTCGGTGACCCAGTAGCAGCTGCTCACGTTGGAGATGCCGAGCAGGTTGAACACGTCGAGGCCTATGCTGATGTTCTTGAAATGACGCCAGAAATTATAGGGACGGATGCCGTCGGTAGGCGCTCCGACAAGTTGGTATTGAAAACCGATGTCGATGCGTTTGTAAGGCGGGATTCGCAGCCAAGCCACGTCGCGAGTCACTTGCGGCGGTGTCATTGGGAACCCGTCGGAGAGGATGCCGCGCAGACTGAATTTAAGTTTGGGAAATTTTGGGAAATAGTCGGTGAAAAACAGTCCGACGCTATAGCGCTGGTCCGTAGGGCGCGGCACTTTCACGCCGTTGAGCGTCTCCTGCGTCTTCATCAGAGAGAAACTTATCCATGAGTCTGTGCCGGGAACAAACTGCCCGAAGAGTTTGAAGTCGATTCCCGTGATGAATCCTTTCGAAGCATTCACGCCTGTATATACGAGTTTCAGGTTGTCGAGTTCGTAAGGAATCAGATTAGCGAGATTCTTGTAGTAAGCCTCCGCTGTGAGTTTGAACGGACGGTCCATTGCGCGGAACGTGTAGTCGCTGCCGAGAATCAGCTGAATGCTCCGTTGCGACTTGATGTTGCTGTTGAGGGTCTGATAAGAGTTGCCGTCAGCGTCGGTCTGCGTGATGCGGAATTCCTTGTAGAAAGGCGACTGATAGTATAAACCTCCGGCAAGACGCATTGCCACGCGGCTGTTGCGCTCGGGAATGAAACCGATGCTTATGCGCGGGCTTACGAGAAATTCTTTGTTGAAGTCCCAATAAGAGAATCTGATGCCTCCATTGACGGAGAACAGTCCGATTCCAGTCTGCCACTTGAAATTGTCCATCGCATAGAATGAAATCTTGTTGGTTTCCAAGTCGTTGTATGAACGCAGGTTGTAGACCATGCGCACGCGGTCGGAGAGATGCGGCACGGTGTAGCCTGCGGAGTCGCGCAGCTGCCATTCATTCGACCGGTCGTAGACTTTTTGGCGGCGGTATTCCAGCCCGTAGCTCAGGTTGTTGTGGTTCAGTCCGGTGTGGCCCTTCAATGCAATGTTGAAAACGCTGGCTTTCAGTCGGTCGCGGGCGTGTTCAAGATATTTTCCGACGCCAATTTCACCACCGATAGAATTGTCGCCATCGTTTGTTCCCGCGTCGTCGAGCCAATACTCTCCGGAGATGTCGTATGACACCAGCTCGTTTGTCAGGAATCCGGAAGCAAGCATTGTGAACGCAGTCGACTTTGACGGTTGGAAATTCAATTCAAGCGCACCGAAATAAGTCTCGAATTTGTCGTGTTCCTCGCCGTCGAAATATACGGTGAATTCCTTTACATTCTCAGATATTCCAAACGACGTAGACCGCGTTGTGGGCTTGAATTTATAATCGTTTGACGAGATGTTGCCAAGAAATGCCACGTTCCACTTGTCGTTGATTTTGAACCTGAGATTCGTCTGATAGTCGATATATGTAGGGTCGTACTCGCCTTTGGAGTCCATCGAGCTGAGCAGCGACGCGTTGCGCTTGAACCGGAAGCCGTGGAGCTGGGAGAATCGTCCCGTGTTGTGTCCCACCGAAGCCTCCGCGCCCATCAGACTTCCCGACAGAGTGCCCTCGAATGCCTCCGGTTGGCGGTAGGTGATGTCGAGCACCGACGACATGCGGTCGCCGTATTCAGCCGAGAAACCACCGGTTGAAAACTGGATGTTGCCCACCAGGTTAGGGTTTATGATGCTCAGCCCTTCCTGCTGTCCTGAGGAAATCAGCAACGGACGGTAGACCTCGATGCCATTTATGTAAACGCTGTTTTCATCGTAAGATCCGCCTCTTACGGAATATTGCGAGCTCATCTCGTTTTTTGACGAAACTCCCGCCACAGTCGACAGCATCGCCTCCACACCGTTGCCCGACACCGACGTGGTCTGTTGCAGAGCCCGGGCGTCGAGATTCTGCATTCCGTCGGTCTGCTTGCGGTATTCCGTCACCGTCACCCCCTGCAGCTCGGTCGAGGCGTCGGAGAGTTTTACAGTCAGCGTGACGTTTCCTTCCGGCTTTATTAGTTTCTGATGGCGTTCTTTGTATCCGAGACAAGAGAATATGATTTCGACAGTGTCTTGGCGGGCAACAGAAAGAGAGTATCCGCCGTCGATTCCCGACATTGTGCCGATTGCGCTTTTTGCTACACGTATTGTGGCAAATTCAATTGGCTTGCTGTCGCTGTCGAGTACTTTTCCCGAAATATGAACCTGTGCAGCTACCGCAACAGGCATAATCAGCATCAATAGAAAAAAATATGTTGTTCTTGTTATGCGCATAGACTATAAATATACATATTAATAAACGCAGAAAACCAGGTTTAATTATGTGGTGGCGCATAAAAAAGCCCGTTGCGTGGCGGCAACGGGCTTTGAGGAGTCAGTCTCTGAATATTAGCAAGGTTTGCCTGTAATCTCAGAAACCACGTTTTTTATTTCTTGAGCTATGGCATTGGCCTGCTCCATTGTTTTCGCCTCAGAGTAGATTCGGATGATAGGCTCCGTGTTGCTCTTGCGCAAGTGTACCCAATATTCAGGGAAGTCGATTTTCACACCGTCGATTGTTGTCACCTTCTCGTTGGCATATTTTTTCTCAACAGCCTCAAGGATTGCGTCGACATTGATGTCGGGTGTGAGTTGAATCTTGTTTTTCGCGATGCAGTATTGAGGATACTCCTTCTTGAGCTCCGACACCTTTTTGCCTTTGTGGGCAAGGAGAGAGAGGAACAAAGCCACGCCAACGAGAGCGTCGCGGCCGTAGTGGCTGGCAGGGTAGATGACACCGCCGATAACGGCTCCGCTGTTTTTCATCTGAGTGACAACGTTGACTTCGCCCACTGCCGATGCTGTGTATTTGCACACGTGGCGTTCTGTCACGTCGCGGAGCGCGCGTGAAGACGACAGGTTTGAAACTGTAGCACCCGGAGTTTTTGACAAGATGTAGTCGGCCACAGCAACGAGAGTGTATTCCTCGACAAACATCTCGCCGTTTTCCATAACGATTGCGAGACGGTCAACGTCGGGGTCGACAACGAAACCAACGTCGGCGCATCCAGTTTTCAAGAGGTCGGAAATCTGAGTGAGGTTCTCAGGAATAGGTTCCGGAGTGTGTGCGAAATTACCTGTCGGGTCGCAGTTCAACTCAATCACGTTTTTGACACCAAGACGGCGCAGCAGCTGAGGCATCACGATGCCGCCAACCGAGTTTACGGCGTCGATGGCAACAGTAAAATTAGCTTTCTTGATAGCTTCAACATCAACGAGGTCGAGGTCGAGCACGCTGTCGATATGCTTGCGTGTATAGGTGTCGTTGATAAACTCGTGTCCGAGTTTGTCGACTTCAGCGAAAGTAAACGATTCCGCTTCTGCGATGGCAAGTACTTCCTTGCCCTCGGCGTCGTTTAGGAATTCACCCTTCTCGTTGAGCAGTTTCAGAGCGTTCCACTGTTTAGGGTTGTGAGAGGCGGTAAGGATGATGCCACCGCAAGCCTTTTCCCAAACCACCGCCAATTCAGTGGTCGGCGTAGTGGCAAGGCCGATGTTTACGACATCGAAACCCATACCGTTTAGCGTTCCGACAACGATGTCCTTCACCATCTCGCCAGAGAGTCGAGCGTCGCGACCCACAACGATTGTGTTAGAGCTTTTAGTTGTTGATTTTCGGATGAATGTAGCATATGCGGCAGTGAACTTCACAATGTCGAGCGGACTCAGTCCGTCGCCTGCCGGTCCACCGATTGTGCCGCGGATGCCAGAGATTGATTTTATAAGTGACATGATTATAAAGTAATGGTTTGTTAGTTTTTACTTTTGAAATATCTGATATTGTAGAGGTAAGGCACAACGTCGGCAATCTCCGAGTATGGACCCTTGCGGCTCTTTATCAGAAGGTTGATTTCGCTGTCGATGCCAACAAACACCAGTGGCAACACAACGCCGTAGCCGTATTTCGTGTAGTCGTAGTTGGCTTCCTCGTTGGAAAATTTGAACGATGTGCTGCTGTATGACAAGTCGCCGAAGTTGCCCGAAGGAGCATCCTCATATCCGGCGCTCCATCGGTTGATGCTTATGCGTCCGAAGCGGAAATATATCGTTTCGCCCTCCTGAGCCCTGTTATTTGTGCGGTCGCCCGCCTTCAACACCTGCATGTAAACGTTTCCGTTGTCGTCAATTTGGTAGTAGGGCGCGTCGGCACCCGTCTGAAACACCGTGTCGGCAGGAATCTGCTTCAGCACCTTCTGGTGCGCGAGGAAAGAATTTATGGATTTTTCCTCGTCGTCGAGCAACTCGGAGTAGCTTTTTGAATCCTTGCACGATGCGAGCAGAGCCAATGCAATCGGCAGAGCCATCAGTATGAAGTTTCTTATTTTCATATAGTAACGTTGTTTTCAGTTAAATCTCTCAGAATTTGGTGGAACGTGTCGATAGCACCTCTCAGCGGGCCGTGGTATTCGCCTCCTGCGGCATTGGCGTGTCCTCCGCCGTTGAAGTATTTGGCGCAAAGAGTGTTTACGTGGAAGTCGCCTTCCGACCGCATCGACACTTTTACAAAACCACGCTCCTCGCGGAAGAAAACCGACCATACCACCGTAGGGATGGCAAGCGGCATGTTGGCGAGAGCCTCCGTGTCGCCCACTTGATAGTTGAACTTTCGCAGGTCGCGCTTGTCGAGAATTGTCAGCGAAGCCTTGTGGGACGGGAACAAACGCATTTTTTCGGCTATGGCATAGCAGTTTAGACGCATGCGTGCCTCGCTGCTTGTGCCGAGAGTAAGTTTGTAGATGCGGTCCTTGTCGACGCCGCGTCGCACGAGGTCGGCAACGATTATATACAGCTCTGCGTGGTTGGAGTTGTATGAGAAGTTGCCCGTGTCGGTCATCATTCCCGTATATATGCATGTCGCCACGTCAAGGTCGATCATGTCTGAATAGCCAATGGCTACAAGTATGCGGTAGAGCAGTTCGCAAGTCGATGTCATCTGCGGATATGACAAAATCGGGTTGCATATAGGCTCAGGGTTTATGTGGTGGTCAACCATCAGCTTGTTGCATTTTGCGTTGGCGACCAACTCTCTCATATCAGCAAGGCGCGACAATCCGTTGAAGTCGAGGCAGCAAATAAGGTCGGCAGCGTTGATTGTCTCGGCAGCCATCTCTGGGTCTTTGGCAAACGACACGATGTTGTCATATCCAGGGAGGAAAGCCATGTCTTCCGGCACGTTGTCGGGGGTGACAACGGTTGCCTTCTTTCCAAGTTTGTCAAGTATGAGTTTCAGAGCCAGGTTTGAGCCGGCAGCGTCGCCGTCAGGCGATTTGTGGCAAGTGACCACTACATTTCCGCTATTTTCAAGGGCTTCCTTAAACTGCGTCAGCAGTGTCGGTTCTATAATCTGTTCTAACATTCTTCTGTTTAGTAAATATTGAATTGCAAAGTTATGAAAATAATGCGACAAATATGGATTTCAGGGCATTATTATGCACTTGAAAAAATCCTAATATATATGTCAAAATACTAAAAGCCGGCGTGGTTTCTATTCTATTTTCATGACAAACGGGTAGGCCGGGAGGTCGTCGGAATTGTATAGATTGCCTTCGCAATAATTGCTTTGGCAATAGCGCACCGCCACAGGTTCTGTCACATTGTCGCATGTCACGACCAACTTTCCTCCAGCAACTCTGCCGCTTGCCGGATGGAATATGCCGTCGGCTCCGGCGATTTGCAGGTCGTTGACAGCGTTGCCGTTGCATCGCAGCCCTTTGGCGTAGCTGAATTTCACAACAATGGCATTTCCCTTGCGTTGGCAAGACTTTGCCAAAGGTCCCATGTAGGGCACTTTGACGGAGTATTCTTTAGCCAGCACCCAGGCAGCGAGCCGCTTTCCGGCAGTATTTCGAGATTTTTGCATTTTTCTCTTAGCTTGTTTACAAAACGGATCGCAATATTCTTATCCTTTGACTGCTTTGCAATATAAAAGGCTATATCGCGAAGATCAGCTTCTGCCGTATCAGTGAATATTAC
>ENA-OPEZ01000520-OPEZ01000520.1-human-gut-metagenome-genome-assembly--contig:-NODE-520-length-8834-cov-1.774348_pt1 | contig 8834 bp, 9 predicted proteins | sample MGYA00241307_ERZ501548 | MGnify/ENA primary metagenome ERZ501548 (study PRJEB25962, sample SAMEA1969296) | human gut metagenome | biome: human gut; feature: human-associated habitat; material: faeces... | reverse complement strand
AAATATCAGAGATCTACAACAGTAGAAATTATTCTATATTACTTAACAATAAAGGTGGTAGACCTGCCAATTCAAATCTACAACAGTAGAAATTATTCTATATTACTTAACCTTCATCTGCCATATCAAGCTCCAAAAATCTACAACAGTAGAAATTATTCTATATTACTTAACTCCAAATTTGTGTATTTGCACAATTTTTTTTGGAGCCAAGCAACTTTATTTTTATTATTTTATATAACATTTGCACAATATATGTTAAGTAATATAGATTATTATAAAATTAAGGTCCAGGTTTGCATTACGTTATGATGAAAAAATCATTTTCTTCATTTTTGGCATAACCATATCTTAGAACTTCACAGCTTGATGACATTTTGAAAATATATACACTATCTGATTGTGAAAATCGTTTTTCAAATGTGTTCGTCAAATCGTTAACTATATTATCAACAATTCTTTTACTGTTGTCAATCTCAAATACCGGGACCTCTCCTGCCCTATCCTTCATAAAAAATCTATAGTATTTCTGAATATACATCTATCGCCATTAGTGTTTTTTTCGTGTTGAATATGTCCCATTGTCTATCTTTTCATGTGCCTTGGTTCCATCAAGCTGAGCTTTTGACTGATACATAATTGTGTCCTCGCTTCCATATAATTTATGGAAATATATGGAAGCCGGACAAAAAATGAAATCATTTAAATTTGAAATAATTATCAAATCATCCATTATAAATACCTTTTATTTTGAATAAAGTCAAACCAGTCCTTATTGGAAATTTTAAGTTTATCTCTTGAAAACTTACCGTCTTCTTTCCAATTCTCTGTAATTTGTTTGATTTCATACAAGCCTTTTAGAGCTATACAATATGCACCATTAGCATCTGCGTCTTTAGGTAACACATCCCCTGCTTTAGCTGAATCATAAAATATATTATTTTCATTGAGCACCGGAGATATCAAACGGTCATAATCCCTGTCTTCTAACTCACTTAAACTGTTTCTCATTTGTACAGTCAATTTAAAAATCTCAAATATGTGTTGTACGATTTCATAATCAATAATATCCTGCCTCAGATCATGACCATCTCTCCAATTTATATCTGTCATTTCGAGTGTTTTTTCCATATCTTTTGTTATATCAATTGTATCCGATTCATTTGAGAACCTGCCATTGACAAATCTTCTTTTTATCCTAACTCCGTACGTATATACACTCCAGCTTGACTTTGACATAACAGTATTTTGCGTAATAAAGTTATTATAATCAAATGTAAAACAAAACAGATTTTTTTCTGAATCATATCTGATACTGTCAAATTTTTTTATAAATTCTCTCTTTGCATCAACTGTTAAATCTTTAAATTTGAATATATTTACAAATCCGGTTGTAGGATCTATTTTTGATGTATAGGCAGCAGGTACGTAAAATATACAGCCACACTGATGACCGACATTTTTAAGTTTTTCAGGAATATATGTAAGCTGATATCCCTTTAGAAGACCACCGTTTTCAGTTATGGATATATCTTTAAATACCAAATAGTTAAGTTTGTTGATAAGCATTGTCTCAAACTTCTGGTAAACCTGTCGTTCAACCTTAAAACGACCTTTTTTAAATCCGTAACTTAAATCCTCCATTGCAATTATGGCATTATATTTAATAACCATCTTTGAAATTTCATGAATTACAAGAGATAAATAGCCTTCTTTAATTTCTTTTATTTTGCTGATTTCTTTCCATTCCTTTCGTGCGGTTTGTCGTGCCCCCTCCTGCTGCTTGAGCTTAATCTGATAATCATATCCGTTAACGATGTTAAACGATTTTTGTTCAACAATATTCCCACAAGTATCAATTACTGAAACATATATCAGATTTCTTTCACCACGATCAATGCCTATTACATGCAACTCCTTTTCTGTGGCAATATATTGTAATATTCTATCATTAATAAAGCTTGTCTTATTGGCTTTAAAATTGATTGTAATTGGCATATGAAGAAAATATTTATCATATGTATATCTATAATCTTTTACTATATCTTTGGTGGCCTCATGATGACCTACTATATCCTTAAGCTTAGCTGCTTCATCTGAAAGCTCTTTATCACTTTTATCATTGTAATATTTATAAAGCTCCTGATATATATTTTCCGGTATGTTTTTTCTGACTATCCGGATATTTCCAAATTGCTCTTTTTCCTCCGCTTCATATGTTCTATTAACAAGAATAGAGCCTTTTTTATGAATTATAGGATTCTTTATGCTTGATTTTCTAAAGAAGATTTCCGCTTTACCGTTTAATTTCAGCACAATATCCTTTAAATTTTCTTCACTAAACAAGTTCTTCAAATACATAGTATGAAGATTATCATTTCCGGTGCTTTTCTTTGAAAAATCCTTGTTATATATTTGGAATAAATATAGCTGTCCCTTTTCCTGTAACAATTCAATATCCTTTTCGCTGATATATGTCCAGTCGATTTTATAGCCTTGCAATTCGACTTCTCTGTAAAATCCGCTGATATCTTCATATGTGGAGGTGTCAGAAAATTCAAAGCCAAAATTCTTCCATTCTGGATGTATTGCTATACAGTTCTTAAAGTAATCAATCAAATCATGACAAAACGTTATATCAAAATCCTTAGAAGATTTAAGATGCTTATTTTGTTTATAGCCTTCCAATATATAGGCAGACGGCTTATATGTTTCCATTCCCTTTTTTGAAGAGAGGAATACCCAGGGGATCATTTTATTTGGTCCTGGCAGAAGATTATAAATCATCTTCTTATAATCCCCTTTATTTTCTGATGTATTACCTTCAATTATCTTTTTGTCAGGCTTATTTTTTGCATTAAATATTCCTAAATAGTACAAATTATCACGCATGAGAATAATTGCATTATTACTATATTCTTTACTTTTACTCCATCCATCCGCTAGTGTAGGAATACCAAAATTCAATTTAATTTTTTTTGTACTATATGGCTTCTGCGTTACATAATTACGCACAAGATTATACAATGAAATTACCGGATATATTTCGTCATATATCTCTTCTAACTCCGCATAAAAATTATTATCTTTATCTACCAGCTCCTCTGTCATGAAAACCGAACACCAATGAAAAGCATTCATTATTACATCGAGAACATTTTTTAATTCAGATGCTTTCAATTCACTTTCCACCAGATGAATTTCAGGATTATACTTAAGCTCCTGTGCCTCAAAATTATTCAAAATATGTGATATTTCATGTATATATGTCTCTGCTTTAATATTATCATCCGGACATAATTTATAATTGCTAACAAGTTCATTGATTTCAGTAATGCTTTTTTGCAGATCATTCTTTACCGCTTTTTTTACCTTGTCAGCTTTAGATTTACCATTTCCGGGTAATATATTGTTGTAATGAATTTCTAATGCAGTATTTATTGTTTCCCAATCTCTATATGTCTTTTGTGAAACTGATTCATAGAATTTACTAACAATATAAATCTTATCAAGATTGTAGCCGTTATAGTTGTCCCCAATCTTACGCAATCTTTCAACGATATGTTTTGAACTAATATTGTCCAAAAATCCATTCACTGATTGATAAACCTCTTCATCTGATTCAAATTTATACGGCACCTCATAAGAAGTATCTGCTATGCACAGTATCTGTTTATGAAGCTTTCGCAGCTTATAGAGATTTTTGTTTTCTTTATTTTTCTGGCAATATAAATTCATAAATAAATTTACTTTACCGCATATATCATTATAAAAAGATATACCTTCCTGTGTAATAAATTCCCCATATTTTTCATAAGAATAAATTTCCTCCAGAGACATTTCCTTTAATGAATCCTTAATATCTCCGGATATTTTATTTATATCATCATTTGAAAGATTTTTTACAATTCTCCTATACACCAATGCATTACTAAAAAATATTTCTGCATTATCATTAACTATTCTATGACAAGAAGATGAAGATATATCATCAGCAGAAAAACAATTAGCCCTGTTTTTAAAATAGTCCTTGAATGATGTTGCAAATCTGGAAAATAATTTAATTACCTGTGTTTTTTCTTCCTTTTCTGATGCAGAATAATTATTGTTATGAATGACAAATTCAGGAAGAATATCTGAGATTAATTTTGCACTGAACATATTTTTAAATCTATCATCATCTGCAAATTTTTTATAGATTGCCTTACGTTTTTCAGCCTGTTCTTTTATAAGAGTGTCTTTATTATCTCCATTTTTTAACTGAATTTCCATTTTCTCAAATAAAGAGGTCCAGTCAATATCATCAATTGACGATAAAGTTTCTGAAATGAAACCTCTGTAATAATCATCCATGATATCTTTAAGTATCTGACGATTTTCTCCTCTGAGTTCATCTTCTTTAATTATTCCATTTTTAACAATAAATTGCTGTGTTGTTTCTGTTGGAATGAGAGCATTCCTAAGAGTCTTCTGCAAAGAAGAAATTCCGATAAAGTTCTGAAAGTTATTTGTTCCGTTATTCATATTTCTCTCCTTTTTTATAAAGATATGTAATGTGTAACTAGCGTCCTTGTAAAAAAATAACGTTTTTTAACGTTACTTCTTTAATACCTGATATCTTTAATCTACAAATAAGTAGAAATTACTTGTAATTCAAATATACTATTTTCCTATGGCGATGTCAAATATTTTGCTTAAAGAAGTAACAATGGGTCTTTTTTTACTTATTTCTTATGATGGCTCTAGCTTATCACATTACGAGTCCCAAAGTCTGCCCTCGCAACTCGAAACTTTGTTTTTTTCACAGATTTGTAGTATAATACCTACCATGAAATTACAAAAATTATACAGCAAGGTCCGTCAGGCCCTTGACGACTACAATATGATAACTGAAAATGACAAAATCGCCATCGGTGTCTCAGGCGGAAAGGATTCTCTCACACTGCTCTATGCTCTTTCAGGCATCAGAAGCTTCTATCCTGTGCCTTTTGAGTTAGTAGCGATAGCGGTTGACCTGGGATATGATGATTTTGATTTGGAGCCGGTGAAGGCGCTGTGCGATGAGCTCTCTGTTGAGTTTTATGTGGTGAAAACTGATATTGGAAGAATATCTCTTGAGAAATCTAAGAATCAGGCTAGTCCCTGCTCATGGTGTGCAAAGCTTAGAAAGGGTGCTTTGAATGATTTTGCGCTGTCTGTCGGCTGCAATAAAATAGCATACGCACACCATATGGATGATATTATAGAGACTATGTTTCTTTCCCTGCTATATGAGGGACAGTTTTATTCGTTCGCGCCTGTTACACAGCTGGACGGCAGTGGGCTTACCATCATCCGTCCGCTTATGTATGTCGGCGAGTCAGATGTGAAGGGCTTTAAGAATAAATACAATCTGCCAGTGTGCAAGAATCCATGCCCTTACGACGGCCACACGCGGCGCGAATATGTAAAGCAGCTTGTCAGACAGCTCAATATAGAAAATCCGGGTGTCAAGAAGAGACTGTTTTCTGCTATTCAAAACGGTAATATCGATGATTGGGTGAAATGCACTAAGCCTTCCGATGCTTCATAGAGCGTTTTTTCTCATACATCCTTGAATCAGCCTCATGGATTATCTCATTAATATCCTTTGTGCTGTTATAGTTTTGCACAGCATATCCAATGGCTGCTGTGATAGGCACTATATTATTTCCATCAGTGATACATCCGAGATTATCCATCATTTCAGAGATATCGCCTATGTACATTTCATCTTTCCAAAAAACTGTGAACAGAAATGATTGTTCCATAAAAATGCCTTTCATACTTATATCTTTTACAGCTTGTCCGAATCCAGTACAATCGTAAATGGCCCGTCATTCTCAAGCTCTATCTTCATATCGGCTCCAAACACCCCTCTTTGTACTCCGGGAACTGCCTTATCACACTCGCTGATGCAGTATTCATAAAGTTCGTTTGCCATATCAGGACTTCCTGCCTCCACAAATGAAGGACGATTGCCTTTCTTACAATTTGCATAAAGCGTAAACTGCGATATGAGCAATAGCTTTCCGTCTACATCATTTATCGAAAGATTTGTCTTGTCATTCTCATCGGCAAAAATTCTCATGTTTATAAGCTTTTTGATCATTTTATCAGCAATCTCTTTATTGTCTGTCTCTGCTATGCCTATCAAAACGCACAGTCCCTTTTCTATGCTGCCGGTTATATTTCCATCTATAGTGCACTTTGCATGGTTTACACGCTGTATTACAAATCTCATTATTATGTTATCTCCTTAAATATGTTATTTACATGTTATAAATTGGATATAATTATTTTGTTACAATTTATATGACATATAGTTTTACTACCATTTTTATCCAACGATAACCATATTATTCTAAACCATATTTATAAAATAAACAAGTCAGTCTGTGACTTTTCCCACATAGTTTCAGTCAAGATCATATGAACACCGCAATCCCTAAAGTGTATTTCATTAGGCAATTTGTATTCATTTATAAGCTTTTGTATACATTTATGAATTATATTGTCAAGTGACGTATTACTGTGTTAGAATTATAAATATAAAATTTCTACAAACCATTTTTTTGACTGAAGGAGGATATTTATGAACTACAATATTGAGGGAGAGCAATTACCGGTTGTGATCTGCAACCTTGAGGCAAACGAGACTATGATTACCGAAAAAGGTGCCATGTCATGGATGACTCCAAACATGAAGATGGAGACTACATCAAATGGAGGCATCGGCAAAATGTTTGGCCGTGCATTTTCAGGTGAGAGTATGTTCCAAAATCGCTACACATCTATGGGTGGTCCGGGAATGATAGCATTTGCATCATGCTTTCCAGGATGCATCAGACCCTTCCAGATTGCACCGGGACAGGAAATAATTGCCCAGAAATCAGCATTTCTTGCTTCAACCTCCGGAGTTGAGCTGTCCGTATTTTTCCAAAAAAGAATAGGAGCAGGTTTCTTCGGCGGTGAGGGCTTTATCATGCAGCGTCTGTCAGGAAACGGATTGGCATTTTTAGAATTTGACGGCCACATAAAGGAATACGAGCTTGCACCCGGTCAGCAGCTGGTGATTGATACCGGATACTTAGCCGCTATGACAGGAAGCTGTCAGCTCGAAATTCAGACTGTTCCGGGTATCAAAAATGTGGTATTCGGCGGTGAAGGATTATTCAACACCGTTGTCACCGGACCTGGCCGTGTATGGCTCCAGAGTATGCCGGTTTCTCAGCTTGCAGGTGCAATCAGACCTTTTATTCCAACCGGCAACTAAACCTATAAAACAGGACTGTCGATATTCAGGCAGTCCTGTTTTACACTTTGTACTAAATTCTATGGTTTTATATTTTATCTATGCCATACCATTTGCAGTTTTGTACTTCCATAGCATCTCAGCATGATTCTGCTCTTCTATCTGTATATCTGCCAATAGCTTTCTGATATCCGAATTTCCAAATACAAATACATCGGAATTGTACTCGCCGGATACCAGCTTTTCTGTTCCTATACAGTCTGTAGCCAGATAACAGTCAGCTTTCTTGTCCTCAGAATTGCCAAGCGAATCGTATGTTGCAGCAGGGTTATAATTCTTCCCCTTAGAATCATTGCAGTCAACTGACGGAACCTTTCCCTTAATCACCTGATCCAACGAGTCAAAATGCTTTTGCTCATCCCTTGCTATTTCTTCAAAAAGCTCCTTAAGCACCGGATCCTTTGCCTGATTGCTGTATTTGGTATACTTCTCTATGCATGCCTGTTCCTGTGTTTTTAAATCTTCAATAGCGTTTGTTTCTTTTTCTGTTAGAATCATTTAATAGACACCTCCTGTCAGCATTATTATGTACAAAGGTGTAAATTATATTTATGATTGCCACAATTTTAATTAAAAAAGCCTCTAACCGAAATCGCAATTAAAAATAAGATACATAAAATAATTACTCACAGCACATGCTAAACTCATACTTAGGATAAAAAATAACAGTAACTATTCAGCATATTCAGGATAGCTGCAAATAAAAATTAAATTAAAACATCAAATAAACAAAAAACAAATAAACAAGCATCAATCAGGAGGACTATTCATGAATAATACAGGGATATATAATGCCAATACACATAATACCGACCAGAATATCTACAGCCGGCAAAACTTTAAACAGTATCATACCAATAAATCCAACATCTGCGGCATATCAGATGATAAAACTGACTGCAGCCGCCAAAGTGCCTTCTGCAATAGCACAAACTATGCGGATTTACCACTCGGATGCGTATGCGAAGGAACTGAAGTTAGAAACAGTGCTGACGAAAATGTCAAAATTTACAATATAAAGCACTCTCATCAGCCTATTTAGCCAGCTCCCAAAATGCCACTGCACTGGCAGCAGCCACATTTAGAGAATCGACGCCATGTGACATTGGTATCTTTACAGTGTAGTCACAGGAGTCTATAGTCTGCTCATGAAGACCATCTCCCTCAGTGCCGAGCACTATTGCAAGCCTTTCCTCTGAGTGAAGCACAGGGTCATCTATACTCACGGAATCATCAGTCAGCGCCATAGCACAGGTCTTAAATCCAAGCTTATGAAGCACATCAATATTGTATTTATAAACACTGCTATTTCGGTCGCTGCAATTTTGGTCATGGCTATCACACTTATCATGCAATGAAGCATCTGAAAAAGTGTTGTCACTGCCGACATTGTACTTGGGAAAATATGCCCATGGCACCTGAAACACAGTTCCCATACTAACCCTGATTGCACGCCTGTACAAAGGGTTGCTGCAGGCAGGAGTGAGCAGCACCGCATCCA
>ENA-OPEZ01000516-OPEZ01000516.1-human-gut-metagenome-genome-assembly--contig:-NODE-516-length-8979-cov-1.506499_pt1 | contig 8979 bp, 7 predicted proteins | sample MGYA00241307_ERZ501548 | MGnify/ENA primary metagenome ERZ501548 (study PRJEB25962, sample SAMEA1969296) | human gut metagenome | biome: human gut; feature: human-associated habitat; material: faeces... | reverse complement strand
CGCTACAAGAGCAGCGACGAACGGCTGAAGGCTTCGGCCGGTTTGCGTTTCGACGGATGCGGCTATTCGTCGCCAATGGCCCGCGTTTGGGACAATGGGTCGCCCACGCTGTCGGTATCGTGGCGTTTCGTTCCGTCGGTGGCGCTCAACGCGGCAGTGGGCCTATACCACCAATTGCCGCCTTACACTGCGCTCGGCTACAAAGCCTCCGACGGCAGCTATGCCAACAAGGGGTTGCGGTATATGCGCGTGGCCAATGCCAACGTCGGGGCAGAGTGGAATGTTTCACAAGCCATGGTGGTTTCGCTTGAGGGGTTTTACAAGCAGTATTCGCGCTTGCCGCTGTCGGTTGCCGACGGTATTCCGTTGTCGTGCAAAGGCAACGATTACGGCATTGTTGGCAACGAACTGCTCACGTCTACGGCCGAAGGCAGGGCTTTCGGGCTTGAGGCGTCGTTGCGCTGGCAGAAGCCGGGCCGATTTGTGTCGGTGGCTTCTGTCACGCTGTATCGAAGCGAGTTTCGTGATGGAAGCAAGGGTGGGGCGTATGTGGCGTCGGCATGGGACAACCGTTTCATCGCCAACGTTAGCGGTACCTACGAGTTGCCGCGCAACTGGAGCGTTGGTGCCAAGCTGAGTGCCATTGGCGGTGGCCCGTTCACGCCGTATGATGTCGATAAGTCTTCGCTTGTTGAGGCTTGGGATGCGCAAGGCAGGCCCTATCTTGACTATTCGCGCTACAACACCGGGCGCCTCGATGCGTTCTGCCAGCTGGACGTCAGGGTCGACAAGAACTACTACTTCCGCAGTTGGCGGCTCGGCATATATGTCGATTTGCAGAATGTTACCAAGAGTGTGTTGCGCCAACCCGACGTGCTTATGAGCACGGGGATTGTTGAAAACCCAGGTGCACCGGTAGCTGAGCAACGCTACCGCATGAAGTATCTGCCGCAGGAGAGCGGCACACTGCTGCCTACCATCGGCCTCACAGTTGAGTTCTGACGGGCGCCCGACTCTGTCCGCCGGTGTTTGTGTCTCTCTGTCATTACATGTCCGGGGGTGCCCATTGCTCGCAGCCAGTGGGCTGTGTTGCCTTTGTGGGTGGCGTCTTTTTGCTTTCTGCCGTTTATGTCTCGATGCTTTGTAGGGGTGGCGGGCTGCGTCCGCCATGGTGTTTCGCGCGAATTTGCCATTGGCGCGGCCACGGTCGCTTCACCCGTCAGCTACGATAACGCGCTGATAGCGGCGGGGGTTAATTATATTGGTGCTGTTTGTATGCTGCTCAATGGCATCTATGAAAAAATAAAACCCTGCCGCTTGCGCGAACAGGGCTAATGAAAGGAGGAGTGGTACCACCAGGAATCGAACCGGGGACACAAGGATTTTCAGTCCTTTGCTCTACCAACTGAGCTATGGCACCATTGTTTTTCGTTTGCGGATGCAAAGGTAGTCATAATTTCCGAGACCCGCAAGAATTGCTAAAAGAATTTCATTCGGTTAACTTCTTTTAAATGTTTGCCGCCCGTTTTGCCTCTGTCGGTCGTTTAATTCCAAAACTGTTCCACACTCTCTATGGGCTGATTGTACAGCGGCATTGCCTGATTGGTGTCGGCCTTAGCTTGAGGCTATGTTGCAGAACGGATGCCTGCGGGCGGCTTTTAGGCTCAGTGAAGGCTATATGAATGTAGAAACAGGCATCTTGCAGCATTATTGCTGATTGGGCAAAATTGTACCTGCAATGGTTGGTATGGGGGTAATTGCAATAGTGTGCGGATGTTTCTTGCCATCTTTTTTGGTGGATCGTTTGTTTTGTGTTACTTTTACGAATGAGTTATGTTAGATGTCCGAAGCAATCTTTTGCATTATATTTATATGGTTTGTTTGGCTTTTTCGGCACTATCGTGTGTCTAGGGAAAGTCTCCCCGTGGGCCTGTTACGAGCTACGTTCTTGCCGTAGGCTATCCCGGGGATGGGGCGTCTGATGTTAGTCCTGTTCATGCCATGCTACATGTATCTTCAGTTCCCGAGTTCATTTTACAAGGATTGTCGGTTGGCAAGAATGCCGGCGTGTCTGAACTTGGCCATGGGGTGGCGGCTGGAGTATGTGGGTTTATTTGCAACATGGCCGGAAAGGGTGTTTACAGTCTGCTTTCCAGGGCGTATTACTATGTCGGGAGCATTTGCCGGGACATGGATGATATAAAGCGTGCAGTTGCATTTTATCGCAAGGCAGCCGAAGAGATAGTCGATGACAGAGACTTTGGGCTGAAGAGCAACGCGTATTCTCAGATTGGAAGGTTGATGATGCTTCAGTCTGATTGCAATATGGCAGCCCGGTATTATTGTTTGTCTTACCAAACCGATTCGGCCCGGAGAGACACCACGGCCATGGTGCATTCTTTGCTGTATATGTCTATGGCTTACCAGAGGGAAGGCAGGTTTGATGATGGCGTAAGTTGTCTTTATCGGGCTGTGGCTTTGGGTGAGAAAGCAAAATTGGGCTTGCGGTATGATGCTTACCATCGGCTGAGCCTGTTGCTGTGTGATAGTGGTGATTACAATCAGGCTTGGCGCTATGTTCAATACCCCTTGCGTTTGGCTGATTACGGCGACCGTGATGCAGTATGCGCAACGGCCATGGACATCTGTGTGCATACCGGCAGGATTGACTCTGCCCGCGTTTTATGCAAGCAGTTGATGCAGAGCAACTCTGCCTACGCACGCCGGTATGCTGCAAATGCCTTGGTCAAGATTTCAGGCATGAGCGACCAACATGGCAGTGCCGCCAAATATATTGATTCTTATGTCTTGTCTTCCGATTCTGTAGATATGCTTGAAAGCTGTCTTGATATGTCCGATGCATTGCCAACAACTGAGCGTTGGGTGGTGGATGATGAGATTTCATTGCTGAAAGCCGACCTTCACGACAGTCGTGTGGTTTTGCTTGGCGTTTCTTCGTTGCTGGGTGTTGTGACGTTGTTTCTTTTTTTTGCCAATGCCAGATACGGGGCCATGCGGCAAAAGCATAGCTTAGGAATTGCCAAATTGCAAAATAAAGAAACAGATTTCATTGTTCAAAGCGGTGATAAGATGATTGAAGCCTCAGATGAAATTAGGCATTTGATGCAAAAATTGCACGAGTCCGCTTGCATACGTGAAGAGCTTGAGGCAGAGGTGGCCCAACATAAAAGCAGATTGCAGGCGTCAATGGAGGCAAGTAGCAGTGAGGCAGTAATGAGAAACGTACGCGACTCCCGGCTTGTCGGCTCCGAAGCGTTTGCCTTGGCCAAGAGCCGTGTGGCAGTGTCAAAGCCTTTGTCACAAGCCGAATGGTTGCAGGCAGAAGAAGAACTCGGGTGTATACTGGTTGGGTTTAAGGAGGCTTTATACAGTGCCCATAACATCAGTGAGCATGAATACCGCATTTGCCTGCTGGTAAAAATGGGGTTTTCAAACAAGGAAATAGGTATACTTATTTGTCGTGCGGCAAATGCTGTTTCGCTGGCGCGCAAGCGCTTGTATAAGAAACTTACCGGACGTGACGGCACCGCTTCTGATTTTGATGATTTGATTAAGTCGTTGTAAATGAGGTTACTATACAGATTGCTGAACCGCATGTGAACGTTTGAAGGCAAAAGTGAACTTTTTGTGAACAAGATTTTTCGCCAGTGTAGCGGCAATAATATATTTTTGCATCGACGCCATCAACTATGTTTAACAAAAGGTTTAGTTTATGAGCAACCGCTTAATGTATATTTCCCATCGCTTCATTGGCTTTACGCCTACGTGCAACCAAGCCACGGATGTGTTGACGTATGCCGATTCTGTCAGGCAAACATGCAGTTTGGGTGGCAAGTTGCCATTGGTTGAACGTTCCTGTCACCGTGGTTCCACTTTGTTCACCGCCGAATTGCCCATGGTTGAAAAGGTGGCATGGCATAAGGCCGGCCGTACTGTAAAGCTGCTTGCGGCATCTATATCATCCAAAGCAGTGGTCTTGAGCAAGGGCAAAGTGAATATCCGCTGTCCATGTTTGTGAAACAGCCTATTTGTTTACTTTATTATTAAGAGGTATATTTATAGAAATATAACGATATAAGTATGTAGTCATGAAACAGATATTTTTATTTTTGATGCTATGTATGCCTGTCTTTGTCTTTGGCGAAGGGTTGGCACCAGATTCATCGATGGTTGATTCGACCGGAACCGTGCATTATGACAAGTTGACTAAATGGTATTATTGAGTGTATGACAGGTGGGAAAGTGAGGCAGAGGCATCGTTCACTTATCCCCAACACAACCTTACACCGTGGTTTTTCTTTTCAGGTATCACTGTAAACCCCGTAGGGCGGCTTACTGTTGGGGCGTCTTACGTGTTTTTCCTCGGATTGTACCATCCTGAAGGCGAGAAGCGCTACCTTACTTCCCACGGCATTGGCGGCAGCTTGGGTTACCGTCTGTTCCAGGCCAACCACGACAGGTATTTATTCAAAAAAGACTTTGTCGTTGAGTTGCGTGTGCGCTATGCCCACAGCTTGGGTGGGCGATGCGACCTTGAATACAACCTATACGACGCTGGTCTCCTTTTTATAATAAACGCCATAAGCGCATTCCGTACTTCACAATAGGTTATCGCAATGTAGACTCCCTTACGGATGGCATACGAAACATGAATGCCCTCTATCTCTCGATAACGTTGAGATAAGTTGGCATAGGGCGTTGTTTGCTCTGAGTCTACCCGGCCTGTAAGGCAATTGCCTTGTTGCAGGTTCAGCCTCTGCTGCCATCGGTGACACCGTGTCGCCGATGGCGCATTGCTTTTATTGGCTTCTTGGTCATCGCAGCCCTGGCTTTTCCATCGCATTGACGTGCGTATGCGTGCTGCACACATGCTTGTATGCGTAAGCCCTGGCTTAAATTTGGGTTGGCTCTTTTTGCTTACGGGCCTACGCTTGCGGTAAGGGGGCGTGGTGACGGTGCAGCCGCTTCATTTCAGAGTCGCCCTGATGCGGCTCAGGCTCACCGGCGTTACGCCGAGGTAAGAAGCCAGGTGCTCCAGCGGAACGCGGCGCAGCAGTTCCGGGTGGTTGGCCATAAGTGAGCGGTAGCGCTCGGCCGCAGTGGTAAACAGTTGCGGAATGAGCCTTTCTTCGGTGCGCAGCATCTCCTTTTCGGCAAACCGCCGTCCCCAGTTGGCAATGTTGACGTCGTCGGCAAACAGGGATGTCAGCGTGGCATGGCGCAGCACGTAGAGCACCGTGTCTTCGATGCACTCAACGCTCTCGTAGCCCGGCAGCCCGCTGACGTAGCTTTTCATCGACACCATAGGTGTGCCCTCGGCGCCGAGCCAGAAAGTTATCTCGCGGCCATGTGTGCTCACAAAGGCCCTCACTATGCCCTTCTTGATGAAAAACATATTGCGCTCGGTCTTGCCCGCGCGCAGTATTCGCGTGCCTTTGGCGTATGCCACTTCTTCCATGCAGGCCGCCATGCGCTCCATCGAGCCGGCTGGCAGCGGGTGGATGGCGTTTATTATGTCGCTCTTGTCCATTGTCGCAGTTTGTCGTTTGTCGTTTCCTTTGGTTGCGGTGTTGTCTGGTTGCGGCGTGTTGCGGCCGTCCTTGCTGCCCGCTGTTGGTGAGGTATAAGCTGTGGTGTGTGCCGGGCAGGCGTGGTCGGCTCTGTTTTTCGTTTGTCTGAGTCTCGTTTCCCTGAAGCATGGTCTTGTTATATGAGCATCCGGCTTTTGTCTTTTTCCAATGCCTGCCTGACCGTTTTTTGCGTGGCATGGCGCGCGGTGTAGCAAAGCAAGATGGCATAGTGGCAGGCAGGGGAGGCAGGCCGGCTGCCCCGCACGGAGCTTCTTATCAAATGTAAAGTGTCGCGACGGCATTTTTCATTACCTTTGCAGCCGAAAACAAGCATTGGTAAAAAATAGCAAGACAAATGAGTTGGATTATTCTTATCGTGGCCGGTCTTTTTGAGTCGGCCTTTGCCTTCTGTCTCGGCAAGATGAAGGGGCAGGCGGGCATTGAGTATTATATGTGGGGAGCCGGCTTCATCGTAAGCCTTGTCATGAGCATGCTGCTTCTGGCCAAGGCTGTCCACACGCTGCCCATTGGCACGGCCTATCCCGTGTGGACAGGCATTGGTGCGGTCGGTACGGTAGTTCTCGGCATAGCCTTCCTTCACGAGCCCGTTTCGGCGGCGCGCATTTTCTTCATCGTCACCCTCATTGGGTCGGTTGTCGGGTTGAAGATGAGCTGACGTCACGGCAGGTAACATTTTCTTACAATGCCCGGGCAACCGGCCGTGTGCCCTTGTCCGGCATTGCCATATGGCCCGTTTGGCAGTATGGCATGGCCCGTTTTGACTGCTGATACGGGCTGTTTTGCCATGCCAAACGGCCCATGTTGCAACATGTTGCCAGTCAGGCGGTTGAGTGGAAAGCTCCTGACGGTGAAAAAACATTGCAAATATGGCAGCCGTGTGCGAGGCTGTGGCGGCTTGAAAACGAAAGGGCCGGGCGGCCTGCCTTTATGGCACTGCCGTGCGGCCGGTGTTCATTTGAGTGGGTTCCAGCCCTGCGCTTTCAGGTCAAACTCGTTGCCGTCGCGTGAGACGAGCACCCGGCCGAGACTCTCTTTCGTGATGTGGCCGATGAGCTTCACGTCGTCCATGGCCTCAATCTTCTCGTGGTCGCCTATTGGTACGGTGAACAGCAGTTCGTAGTCTTCGCCCCCGTTCAGGGCGCATGTGGTCACATTCATGTTCAGTTCCTCGGCCATCACAGCCGTCTGGTAGTCTATCGGCAGGTTCTTCTCGTAAATCCGGCACCCCACATGGCTCTGTGTGCAGATGTGGGTGAGCTCGCTCGACAGCCCGTCGCTTATGTCCATCATGGCCGTGGGACGCACCCCCGCCTCGCGCAGGCGGGCAATGATGTCGCCTCGGGCCATGCCTTCGAGCTGCCGCTGCAGCAGGTATTCGCGGCCGGCAAAGTCGGGCTGGAAGTGTGCCAGCTGCTCCAGGGCCCGCTTGTCGCCTCGCTTCTTGGCCTCGTCCACCTGCTGGTAGTACACCGATTTCTCGCGTTCGAGCAGTTGCAGTCCCATGTACGCGGCCCCGAGGTCGCCCGATACGCACACCAGGTCGGTGTCTCTTGCCCCGTCGCGGTAGACGATGTCGGCCGCGTCGGCCTCGCCGATGCACGTTATGCTTATGGCCAGCCCGGTGAACGACGACGTGGTGTCGCCACCCACGATGTCCACTCCCCAGCGGTCGCAGGCTGCTCTCAGTCCGGCATACAGCTCGTCCATGTCTTCCACGGTAAACCTCTTGCTTAGCGCCAGGCTCACCGTGAGTTGCCTCGGTGTGCCGTTCATGGCAAACACGTCACTGATGTTCACCTGCGCGGCCTTGTATCCCAGGTGGCGCAGGTCGGTGTATGTGAGGTCAAAATGCACCCCCTCCATCAGCAGGTCGGTCGTTACGAGCAACTCCTTGTCGGGGTAGTGCATCACCGCGCAGTCGTCGCCGACGCCGCGCAGTGTCGATGCGTTCTTCGGCTTGATGCCTTCGGTGAGGTGGCGGATAAGCCCAAACTCACCAAGCTTGGCAATTTCGGTCATCCTATGTGCCTCCCCTCAAGCCCTGTTTATCATCTCGCGCATAATCTCGGTCATGAGCGGCTGAGCCTTGTTGGCCGCTTCCTGCACCTCTTCGTGGCTTACCTCTACCGGCGTGTCTTCGAGTCCGAGGTCGGTGATGATGCTTATGCCAAAGGTGCGGATGCCGCAGTGGTGGGCAACAATGACCTCGGGCACGGTGCTCATGCCCACGGCATCTGCGCCCATGCCCACGGCGTCCCCGCCGAGCCGGTGGTACATCTTATACTCCGCGGGCGTCTCGAACGTCGGGCCCTGCACTCCAACATACACTCCGTGAACCACCCGTATGCCCTTTTCGGCCGCAATGGCGTCGGCTTCGGCTATGAGAGCCTTGTCGTATGTCTCGTGCATGTCGGGGAATCGGGGCCCGGTGGGGAAGTTCTTGCCCCTGAGCGGGTGCTCGGGGAAGAAGTTTATGTGGTGATTATCATCAGGTCGCCTATCTTGAACTCCGGGTTCATGCCGCCCGAGGCGTTGCTCACGAACAGCGTGCTGATGCCGAGCTCATACATCACCCTGATGGGGAACGTAACCTCCTTCATCGAGTAGCCTTCGTAGTAATGGAAGCGCCCCTCCATGGCCATGATGTCTTTCCCTCCGAGCTTTCCGAAGATGAGTTTCCCGGCATGTCCCTCTACTGTAGATACGGGGAAGTTGGGTATGTCCTTGTAGTTGAACTCGTAAGAGTCAGTTATTTCTGAAGCTAATTGTCCCAGTCCGGTGCCCAGTATTATCGCTGTCTTTGGGCTTGTTGTCATCCTTTGCTTTAGCCAGGATGCTGTTTCTTGAATTTTTGCGTACATATCCTATTATGTTTTCGTTGAAATTGTCTTCTTGTTCGAGCATGAACCTGATGTGAACCGGCAGCACATATATGGCCTTTCTCACCTCGTCGGTCAGCTCTTTCAGCCCGGCCAGCCTTGCCGCGTCCTTTTCCGTCGTTACGATGAGCCTCGGTGCGGGTGTGGCCTCGAAGGTGCGGTTTATCCGGTTGGCGTCTTCGGCGGTGAAGTTGTGGTGGTCGGCAAATGTCAGGGGGCGTATGTCGGGGCACAGCGGCGCCAGGTCGAGCATCATTTGCTTGGGCGATGCGATGCCCGTCAGCAGCACTATGTGCTTCTGTTTCCTCAATGTCTCTATGCCCAAGGGGCGCCCTCCGGCCAGCGGGTGCAGGTCGCCGTAGTCGAGCCTGGTGAAGTACAGGTGCTGGTATGGGTACAGGTCCATTGCCTTTGTTATCACCCTGAACTCCATCGGCTTCAGGTCGGCCGGGCATTTCGTGATGATCACGATGTCGGCCCCGTTCTTG
>ENA-OPEZ01000515-OPEZ01000515.1-human-gut-metagenome-genome-assembly--contig:-NODE-515-length-9003-cov-1.433952_pt1 | contig 9003 bp, 9 predicted proteins | sample MGYA00241307_ERZ501548 | MGnify/ENA primary metagenome ERZ501548 (study PRJEB25962, sample SAMEA1969296) | human gut metagenome | biome: human gut; feature: human-associated habitat; material: faeces... | reverse complement strand
AGAGGAAGAACCAATGGTTCCCGCTACGGCCGACGAAAGTTTTGCCGACTTTTTCTACAATTTTGCCAGTGATGAAAAATTACAATTGTCACGCATCGTGTTCCCTTTGCCGTATTATACAATGGAAAAGAAAGAGCACATTGAAAAGGAGCAATGGAAACACGATCCTTTATTTAGCCGGCAGGATGCCTATACAGTTCTGTTCGATAAGGCGGAAGACATGGAAATGGAGAAAGATACGGGTCTAACCAGTGTCAAGATAGAATGGATTTACTTGAAGAAGGGAAAAATCAAGCGGTACTATTTTGAGCGGCTGAAGGGGCTGTGGAAACTGGAAGCCATAGATTTTGCGGATATGCCGAGAGAGGATACCGGTAAGGAGGACTTCTTTGAGTTTTATGAACGTTTTGCCAATGATTCTGTTTTCCAGTTGTCTCGTTTGCACGAACCGTTGAAGTTTGTGACCGCTGATCCCGAAGACGAGTTTCAGATACTGGAAACGACTTTGGAGGCCGGGCAATGGTTCGCATTCCAGCCTGTATTGCCTCGTGAGAATCTGACTAATGTAAACTATGGCCAAAACGAGAATGTGCATTCCAATACGAAGGTGATTGAAATGAAAGGTTTTGGCAATGGATTTAATAATACGCTCTATTTTGAACGGCGCCACGGTCTGTGGAAACTGATGCAGTTTGAGGATCTGAGCGATTGATTTGATTGTAAATGAAGGAAATAAAAGACTACTCTCTGTTGCCTCATAATACATTTGGTATGGATGTGAAGGCATCTTTGTTTGTGGAATATGAATCGGTGACAGAGCTGCAATCCATCTTGTCGGATAAAAAACTGATGGCCGGTAACTGGTTGCATATTGGCGGAGGAAGCAATTTGCTTTTTAAAGGTGATTATGCGGGAACTGTCCTGCATTCGGCTATCCGGGGGTATGAGGTGGTTGTTGAAAACGAACAGGAAATAGAGGTAAGGGCAGGAGCCGGTGAGGTGTGGGATGATTTTGTGGCATATACCGTGAAAAACAGTTGGTATGGTGCTGAAAATCTGTCATTGATTCCCGGTGAAGTGGGTGCTTCTGCCGTTCAGAATATCGGTGCGTATGGTGTTGAGGCAAAAGATTTGATTGTAAGTGTGGAAACCGTCGAGGTGGAAACCGGCAGGAAACGGATTTTTACCAAAGAGGAATGCCGTTATGCTTATCGTGAAAGCATTTTCAAGAAAGATTTGAAAGGTAAATATATAGTGACTTACGTCACCTATCGTTTAAGTAAACAGCCGGTTTTTAATCTGGAGTATGGAAATGTGCGTGGCGAATTGGAAAAGCGAGGAGGTGAGGTGGCATTGGAGAATGTAAGGAAGGTGATTATTGCCGTGCGTGAAGCCAAGTTGCCCGATCCCCGGGTGCAGGGAAATGCCGGAAGTTTCTTTATGAATCCGATTATTCCACGCAGGCAGTTTGAAATAGTACAGCAACAGTATCCTGATATGCCACATTATGAGGTGGATGGCAATAGGGTGAAGATTCCTGCTGCATGGATGATAGACCGTTGCGGCTGGAAAGGCAAACAAATAGGACGCGCGGGTGTTCATTCTAAACAGGCATTGGTCTTGGTGAACTGTGGAGGCGCTACGGGAGATGAAGTGATTGCTCTTGCCAGACGGATACAGGAGTCTGTGCTTCAAAAGTTCGGGGTGGCTATCTCTCCCGAAGTGAATTTTATATAAGGTATGATATGAAGATTACAATACTAGGCAGCGGAACGTCTACGGGAGTACCCGAAATAGGGTGCAAATGTCCGGTATGCACCAGCAGCGATCCCCGGGACAACCGTTTGCGTTGTTCGGGACTGGTAGAAACGGAAGGGCTCCGGATTCTGATAGATTGCGGTCCCGATTTCCGTGAACAGATGATACGGTTGAACGATTTCAAACCGTTGGACGGTGTTTTGATTACTCACGAACACTATGACCATGTAGGAGGCTTGGATGATTTGCGTCCTTTCTGTCGTTTTCGTGATGTGCCGGTTTATGCCGAACAATATACGGCAGAGCGTTTACGCCAGCGTATTCCTTATTGTTTTGCCGAACATCTTTATCCGGGAGTTCCCCGTATTACATTAGAGGAAATTGTTCCCGATTCTCCTTTTATTATCGGCAATCCCGAAGGAAACAAAGTAGAAGTGACACCTCTTCGGGTAATGCATGGCAAATTGCCCATTTTGGGATACCGTATCGGCAAGATGGCATGGATTACCGATATGCTGACGATGCCCGGGGCTGAATATGATTTGTTGCAAGGACTGGATGTGTTGGTAATGAATGCATTGCGTCCTCAGCCTCACCATACCCACCAGAATTTGAAGGAGGCTTTGGACAATGCACAAAGAATAGGAGCCGGGGAAACTTATTTTATTCACATGAGTCATCATGCCGGATTGCATGTCGAACTCGAAAAGCAGCTTCCTCCTGATGTGCATCTGACTTTTGCATACGATGGAATGAGAATTAGTTTATAAAGCCGGCTTCAACGAATACCGGCACAATCCGTTCAATCCGCATTCCGAACATTTCGGTGTCCGTGCCATACAAACATATCTTCCGTGTAAAATAAGCCAATGATGTGCGGTGGGCACAATCTCCTTCGGAATATACTTCATCAGATATTTCTCGGTAGCCAGCGGTGTGGTGCAGGTTTGAGGAACCAGTCCGATGCGGTGGCTCACGCGGAACACATGTGTATCTACTGCCATGGCCGCTTTGTTGAATACTACACTTTGAATGACATTAGCCGTCTTGCGTCCCACTCCCGGCAGTTTAATCAGTTCTTCCAATGTTCCCGGTACTTCGCTATGAAAATCCTTCACCAGCATTTGCGCCATGTCTACTAGATGTTTTGCCTTGTTGTTGGGATAACTTACACTCCGTATGTATTCATAAATCACTTCCGGCGTCGAAGCGGCCAATGCCTCAGGAGTCGGGAAATCCCGGTAAAGAGGAGGGGTGATCATATTTACCCGTTTGTCCGTGCATTGTGCACTCAGGATAACAGCTATCAATAACTCGAATGGGTTATTGTAATGAAGTTCAGTTTCGGCAACAGGTATCGTTTCTTGAAAATAAGCGATCACCTTGTTATAAAGTTCTTGTTTTTTCATCTTACCTTCTTTTTTCGGTTACAAATATAATTGATAAATCAATAAGGTAGAATTATTCGGGCAATTCATTTGTTTAGTTGAGTAAACTTCTTATATTTGCATAAATATATTAGATTTATGCAGCTTAACGTAAGGAATGAAACTTCTACATTGAAAGCTGTGGTGCTTGGACAACCCGGTTCCATAGGAAAGGTCCCCACGCTGGAAGAAACTTATGACGCCAAGTCATACGAGTCCGTATTGCATAACATATACCCCCATGAAGAAGATATTTTCAAAGAGATGAGATGCTTTGAAAGCGTATTGTTGAAATATGGGGTACAGGTCTATCGCCCGTGGACACTGGAGAATTGTAATCAGGTGTTTGCCCGTGATGTGGGGTTTGTGATTGACGACAAGATTATTGTTTCCAACATCATCCCCAACCGGGAGGATGAGAAGGAAGCCTACGAAGTGGTCTATAATCAGATAGCTTATAACAAGATTTTCAACCTTCCCGAAAAGGCGCACGTAGAGGGAGGTGATGTGGTGCTTTACAATAATATAGTGTTTGTAGGCCTTTATACCCAGCCCGATTACCCGCAGATGAAGACGGCACGTACCAACCGGTATGCTTTTTCCTTTCTGAAAGAAATCTGTCCGGGGAAGATATTCATCCCCTTGGAGCTGAAAAAACATAATACAGATCCACGTGCGGGGATTCTGCATCTGGATTGTACCTTTATGCCGGTAGGGAAAGGGCATGCGATTATTTATAAGGACGGATTTATGTATCCTCAGGATTATCATACTCTGCTCGATTTGTTCGGCAGGGAGAATGTATTTGAAATAACGCGGGAAGAGATGTACTATATGAATACGAATGTCTTTTCCATCTCTCCTGAGGTAGTGGTTTCTGAAAAGAACTTTATCCGCCTGAATACCTTTATGGAAGAGGTATGGGGAATGACGGTAGAGCGTGTACCTTATTATGAAATATCTAAGATGGGCGGACTGTTGCGCTGCTCCACCTTACCATTAATCCGAGAAAATGACTAAACAAACAACAAACCACATTTTGATGGTGGAACCCGTGGCCTTCGGGTTCAATGAAGAAACAGCGGCCAACAATTATTTCCAGCAGCGGACAGTTGCGGCAGGTGAAACAGTACAAGCTTGTGCCTTGATTTCGGGGCATGGTGGATAAGTTGCGTGCAAACGGCATAGAGGTAATAGCGGTGCAGGATACCCCGATACCTCATACTCCGGATTCCATATTTCCGAACAACTGGGTGTCCTTTCACGACGACGGAACGGTGGTGCTGTATCCTATGTTTGCGGAAAACCGCAGGGCGGAAAGACGGGCGGATATCTTGCAGCGGATAGAGTCGGAGGGGTTCAGCATCCGTCGGAAGGTAGATTATACAGGTTTTGAAGAAGAAAACCGGTTCCTGGAGGGGACCGGGGGAATCATTCTGGACCGGGTGAACCGTTATGCATACGCGGCTTTGTCGCAACGGGTGGACGAAGCTTTATTGGGCCGGTTCTGCAAGGAGCAGAATTTTATTCCGGTGTCCTTTCATGCTTATCAGACTGTAAACGGACAACGTCTGCCCATTTATCATACCAATGTCATGATGTGTGTGGCGACAGATTATGCGGTCGTTTGTCTGGACAGCATCGACGACGTGGAAGAGCGTGAGCAGGTTTGTCACGTCTTGCGGCAGACAGGGAAAGAAATCATTGCCATCTCCGAGGAACAGATGCATCATTTTGCCGGAAATATGCTTCAGGTAGAGAACGGGAAAGGCGCATTGTTTCTAGTGATGTCTCAAAGTGCTTACGATTCGTTGGATGAAGGCCAGTTACAACGGCTGTCTAAGTATAACGCGTTGCTTCCCATGCCCATCCCTACCATTGAAACGCTGGGAGGAGGAAGTGCCCGTTGCATGATGGCGGAAATATTCTTGAAGAAAGAAAAACATTAAATGATAAAAAGCTTATGGATGCAAAATTATCGGCAGCTCAATTGATGGAGCTTGAGAACAAACATGGAGCACACAATTATCATCCTGTTCCTGTGGTATTGGATAAGGGAGAAGGTGTGTTTGTATGGGATGTGGAAGGAAAGAAATATTATGATTTCCTTTCCGCTTATTCGGCAGTGAACCAAGGACATTGTCATCCGCGTATTATCGATACGTTGGTAAAACAGGCGCGAAAGCTGACTTTGACTTCACGCGCTTTTTATAACAGCCAGTTGGGACGGTATGAAGAATTTGTCACCCGTTATTTCGGATATGACAAGGTCTTACCGATGAATACGGGAGCCGAGGCGGTAGAAACCGCATTGAAGCTTTGCCGCAAATGGGCGTATGAAGTAAAAAAGCTTCCCAAGGATACGGCGGAAATCGTTGTATGCCGGAATAATTTTCATGGGCGTACTACCACTATCGTTTCTTTCTCCATTGATCCGGACGCTTACAATAACTACGGACCTTTTACCCCCGGCTTTGTCGTGATTCCCTACAATGATGCCGAAGCATTGGCGAAAGTGCTGGACGAACATCCTCATGTGGCCGGATTCCTGGTTGAGCCCATTCAGGGAGAGGCAGGTGCTTATGTACCCGATGAGGGATATTTGAAAAAATGTTACGACTTGTGCCGTGCCCACAATGTACTTTTTATAGCCGATGAAGTGCAGACCGGCATTGCCCGTACAGGCAAATTGCTGGCTTGTGACTATGAGAATGTTCATCCGGATATCCTGATTTTGGGAAAGGCTTTATCGGGTGGGGCCTGTCCTGTTTCTGCGGTATTATCATGCAATGAAGTGATGGATGTTATCCGTCCGGGGCAACATGGCTCCACTTTTGGCGGAAATCCTATTGCTGCGGCAGTGGCTGTTACGGCGCTGGAGGTAGTACGGGACGAACAGTTGGCGGACAGGGCATACAGGCTGGGACTGATATTCCGGGAAGAGATGAGAAAACTGTGCGAAACATCTCGTGTGGCTTCTTTTGTCCGGGGCAAGGGATTGCTGAATGCGTTGATAATCAATAATGATGAAACGAAGGATTTGGCGTGGGAGATTTGCTTGAAATTGGCCGAAAACGGTTTGCTGGCCAAACCGACACATACGAATATTATTCGTTTTGCTCCGCCATTGGTGATTACAGAGGAACAATTAAAGGAGTGTATCGAAATTATAAAGAAGACGATTGCTTTGTTTGAATAAAGGATTTTTTATCCTGTCTTTTAGGGGTGGATTCAATCTGCCCCTAAAATCGTTTTTACTGATACCCACCTGTTTGTGACGCTTCATCTTTCATTGTTCCATACTGTTTGGCTATAGAAAAGGTAATTGTTTGATGAGGCTGTTTCTTCTTGATAAGAATATTTAATGCAGTTATATCCGGTTAACTCGGAAATAATTTCTATCTTTGCACCCCGAATTAAAAAATAGACGTATGATGCCGTGAATAGCGGTCGTGTATTCTAGAACACCACGTAAAAAACAGGAGAAATGAAGAATAATAATACTGTATCTGTATCGTTCATGTTGCTTGGCATACTGTTTTGTGTATGTCTTGTCGCAGCAAATTTATTGGAAACCAAAGTTGTCCAGATCTGGAAAATTACGGCAACTGCCGGATTGGTTGTATTTCCTATCTCTTACATTATCAATGATTGTATAGCCGAAGTATGGGGCTTCCGCAAGGCACGTCTTATCATTTGGATGGGCTTTGCCATGAATTTCATGGTGGTAGCTTTGGCGCAGCTTGCCATTCTGATGCCCGCAGCTCCGTTTTGGGAAGGAGAGGATGGCTTCAACTTCGTTTTCGGCATGGCGCCCCGCATCGCTGTAGCCAGTCTGACCGCTTTCTTGGTCGGCTCTTTTCTCAATGCCTATGTCATGAGTAAAATGAAGCTGGCTTCGGGAGGAAAGAACTTTTCACTTCGTGCCATCACTTCCACTTTGGTGGGTGAGAGTGCCGATTCCATGATTTTCTTTCCTGTTGCCTTTGGAGGTTTGATGCCTGCTGGTGAACTGATAAAGATGATGGTTATTCAGGCAGTGCTCAAGACACTCTATGAAATTATTATCCTGCCCGTTACCATCCGTGTGGTAAATTACATCAAGAAGGTGGATGGCAGTGATGTCTTTGATGAGCATATCTCATACAATGTATTGAAAATCAAAGAACTTTAATAAGGTGCTGATGTGTCAGTGTGCCGGTTAGCCAATTACCATACGGTATATGGCGCAGCATATCCACATAGCGCGGCAATTGGCACATTGGCGTATTAGTAAATTGAAAAATTGTCAACAATGAATAAAAGTGACGCATTGGTTGTGTTCAGCGGAGGGCAGGACTCAACCACTTGCCTGTTTTGGGCAAAAAAACATTTCCGCAAAGTGTATGCTTTAAGCTTTATCTATGGACAAAAGCATGTGAAGGAAGTGGAGCTGGCCCGTGCTATTGCCGGAAAGGCAGGGGTGGAGTTTAAAGCGATGGATGTTTCCTTTATAGGCAACCTGGGTAAAAATTCGCTGACAGATACTACGATAACGATGGATGAGGTGAAGCCTGCCGATAGTTTCCCTAATACGTTTGTGCCGGGGCGGAATTTGTTCTTTCTGAGCATTGCGGCTGTCTATGCACGCGAATTGGGAATCAATCATATCGTGACCGGTGTGTCGCAGACAGACTTCAGCGGTTATCCCGATTGCCGGGATGCTTTTATCAAGTCGCTGAATGTGACATTGAACCTTGCCATGGACGAGCAGTTCGTGCTTCACACTCCGTTGATGTGGATTGATAAAGCGGAAACATGGGCGTTGGCGGACGAATTGGGCGTGCTCGATTTGATCCGGCATGAAACGCTGACTTGCTATAATGGCGTACAGGGGGATGGCTGCGGTCATTGCCCGGCCTGTAAGCTCCGTCGTGAAGGATTGGAAAAGTATCTGGAGATAAAGGCGGAAAGAGAGAAACGATAGGATAAACGAAGGTGTTTTCTCTTTGTATGAAAGGTGTTCTTTTCTTGCCGGGTATATCGTTTCACTTTAGTGAGCAAGTTTTATCACTGAAGTGAAGAAGTTTCATCACTCAAGTGGTACAGTTTCATCACTTCAGTGAAACGATGTACTTGGCAGGGAGAGAATTTTTATTCCAAGGTATGAAAGAGAAAACATGAATATGAAAAAAACAGATTTTAATGGAAAGAAAAGATGAATTGACCCTTCTCGGGTCGAAGACCGAGTACAGGCAAGATTATGCTCCCGAAGTGTTGGAGTCCTTTGTGAACAAACATCCCGGAAACGACTATTGGGTACGTTTTAACTGTCCCGAATTTACCAGTTTGTGTCCTATTACAGGACAGCCCGATTTTGCGGAAATCCGTATCTCCTACCTGCCTGATGTGAAAATGGTGGAGAGCAAGAGCTTGAAGCTGTATTTGTTTAGTTTCCGTAATCATGGCGATTTTCATGAAGATTGCGTGAATATCATCATGAAAGATTTGATTAAGCTGATGGATCCTAAATATATTGAGGTGACGGGCATTTTTACTCCGCGCGGTGGTATTTCCATTTATCCGTATTGTAATTACGGCCGTCCGGGTACTAAGTATGAGGAATTGGCGGAGTATCGGATGCGTAATCACGATTTATAGATGTATCTCTTGGAATGAATAGATAGATTGTGGACTCAAATATTTGCTGGTTTTGAAAATTTGTTCTATTTTTGCACTCCGAAAAAAGGAGAGGTGCTCGAGTGGTTGAAGAGGCACGCCTGGAAAGCGTGTATACCCCAAAAGGGTATCCGGGGTTCGAATCCCCGTCTCTCCGCGA
>ENA-OPEZ01000501-OPEZ01000501.1-human-gut-metagenome-genome-assembly--contig:-NODE-501-length-9235-cov-1.570697_pt1 | contig 9235 bp, 3 predicted proteins | sample MGYA00241307_ERZ501548 | MGnify/ENA primary metagenome ERZ501548 (study PRJEB25962, sample SAMEA1969296) | human gut metagenome | biome: human gut; feature: human-associated habitat; material: faeces... | reverse complement strand
TGCGAATGATATTTTTATAAATACGATGAAAACCGCCACTCAGTTCATGATGGACAAGGTGAGTTATAATGGTGGCTTCGTATGGAATTATTTGCCGGATATGTCCCGTTCATGGGGAGAAATGGAAGCCAAGAGGACAATGGTTTGGATTCAGCCGCCGGGAACTCCTTCTGTCGGTCATTTGTTGCTTGACGCTTATCATGCTACAGGAGATGAGTATTATTATGAAGCTGCAAGAAAAGTGGCTAACACCTTGATTTGGGGGCAGCTTGAATGTGGCGGATGGAATTATGTGTTCGATTTTGCAGGAGAGAACTCCTTAAAGTCCTGGTATGATACCGTTGGTAAAAATGGCTGGCGTCTGGAGGAATTTCAACATTATTATGGAAATGCGACTTACGATGATGCGGGCACTATGGAGGCTGCCAAGTTCCTGCTTCGTATGTATGTGGAGAAAAATGATGCTGCTTTCCGCCCGGCTTTGGAAAAAACCATTGATTTTGTCTTGAAAAGTCAATATCCGGTAGGTGGATGGCCCCAGCGTTATCCATTGATGCATGATCATCCTTTCCAGGGTAAGAAAGATTATTCGTCGTTCATCACTTTGAATGATGATGTGATTCCTGATGCGACCGAGTTTTTGATTCAATGCTATCAGGCAATGGGGTTGCAAGGGGTAAAGGAGCCTATTATGCGTGCTATGTACTTGATGATTTCCCTTCAACAAGGGGAACCTTATGCAGGCTGGGCAGACCAATATACAGTAGATGATTTGAAACCGGCTCATGCCCGTTCTTATGAACCGCGCAGTGTGAACACCGGTACCACTGTCCGTCTGATCAATTTAATGATGGAATACTATAAACTTACAGCTGATACTCGTTTCCTGTCGGGTATTCCTGCTGCCATTCATTTTCTGGAATCAATGAAATTGCCGGAATCGGATGTGAAGAAATGGAAGAGTCAGTCGACTAATCCGGAAGCTATTTTGGTTCCTCGTTTTGTAGATCCTGATACTGGTAAACCACTGTATGTCCATCGTAAAGGAAGTAATGTGAAAAACGGTACTTATTATATAGATCAGAATATAGAAAATACAATAGCTCATTATAATTCGGCAACTTTTGTGAATCCAGGTGAACTGCGTCGTCGTTATGAGGAAGTGAAAAAACTTCCTGTATCCGAATTGGCGAAGAATTCACCTTTGCTGCAGGATCATTTGGTTCCTTTACCTAAATATTATACTCGTTTACGTGGAAAAGCAACGGAAGAAGTTGCCCGGGGATTGGTGAAGTCACTGACTAAGGACGGTTGTTGGCTCTCTCCTTTAAAGTCAACCTCGAACCCGTATAAGCCATATACTGTTTCAGGACCTAGTGAGGAAACGAAATATATAGCTACCTTTGTAGGGGACGAGCACGATACATCACCTTATCCGTGTACCACCGGAGAATTATGTATCTCTGTAGGAGAGTATATTGACAATATGATGAAATTAATCAGTTACCTTGAAAAATAAAGTTTGTTAGGTATAGGTTTATGAAGAAAACAGTAATTTGTTTATTGTTGTTCGGGATAGGTCTGACGGTTTCTGCTCAAGAAAAGGCGGAAACCGTTTCTATGCGTTATGAAACGCAGAATGATATGCCGTTGTTTTATCAGAAACTGAAGGAAAGTCTGACTTATCCTATGGCATGGAGGAACTCTTCTATCCGGAATTTCAAGAAGTGGCGTGAGGAAGCTCGAAAAACGTTATTGGATTGCATGTTGCCTGCTCCTCCTGCTACGGCTTTTGATAAGGAAGTGATAGATACCGAGCAACGGAATGGATATAGGGCGGAGAAGATTTTGTTCAGTGTTTCGGAATATTCTCGTGTTCCCGCTTATCTGTTGGTTCCTGACGGGAATGGCCCGTTCCCGGCAGTATTGCTGCTTCACGATCACGGTGCGCATTTTTCGATAGGGAAAGAGAAGATGGTGCGTCCGTTCGGTGTGGAAGCATCTGTACTGGCCGATGCGGACGATTGGGCGGAAAAATGTTATGACAAACAGTATGTAGGTGATTATCTGGCAAGTCACGGATATGTAGTGCTTGCTGTGGATGCCTTGTTTTGGGGGGAACGGGGACGTAAGGAAGGAGTACGCTATGACTCACAGCAAGCGTTGGCGGCCAATATGTTACAGATGGGAATGTCTTGGGGAGCCTTGATAGCCTGGGATGATATTCGTAGCGCGGAATTTCTGGCCTCATTGCCCATGGTTCATAAGGAAAAGATAGGTACTATGGGATTTTCTATGGGAGCACATCGTGCCTGGATGGTCAGTGCCGCTACAGATGTGGTGAAGGCAGGCGCTGCTGTGTGCTGGATGAATACTACAGATAGCTTAATGACACTTACCAATAATCAGAACAAAGGCGGGTCTGCTTATTCCATGATTATTCCCGGAATACGGAATTGGATGGATTATCCTCATGTGGCATCTATCGCCTGCCCCAAACCGATGTTGTTCATCAATGGCTTGCGGGACAAACTTTTTCCTGTAAAGGGCGTTGAAAGCGCTTTCTCTACCATGCAGGATGTATGGAAGAGTCAATCGGTAGAAAATCTGTTGACCACCAAGTTCTATGATTTGCCCCATTTTTGCAGTAAGGAGATACAGGATGATATACTTGAGTTCTTTAATCAAAATTTAAAATAGAAAGCGATGAAAATTAAGATGTTGATGGCATTTGTTGCCTTGTTGTTTTCTGCTTTTACGGCAGACCGCACAATTACTATCTTTATGATAGGTGACTCGACTATGGCTAACAAACCCTTAGAGGGAGGTAATCAGGAACGTGGATGGGGCCATGTGCTGGGAGGATATTTCAGTGAGAATATTCGTGTGGAAAACCATGCTAGAAATGGTCGGAGTTCTAAAAGTTTTATTGATGAAGGATTGTGGGAGGTAGTAATTAATAAAGTAAAGCCGGGTGATTATGTTTTTATTCAGTTTGGGCATAATGATGAGAAGGCCGATGAGAAACGTCATACTGATCCCGGATCTACTTTTGATGCCAATCTACGCCGCTTTGTAAAAGAAACACGTGCTAAAGGGGGAATTCCCGTGTTGTTCAATGCCATTGTCCGTCGTAATTTCCGGAATAATAAAAATGCGGTAGCCGAAGATGATGTGCGCAAGGATTTGTCAAAGGGGAGTGTTTCTCAAGATGGAGAAGTGTTGATTGATACTCATAGAAAATATTTGGAGTCTCCGCGTAACGTGGCAAAAGAGTTGGATGTGCCTTTTGTGGATATGAACAAGATAACGCATGATTTGGTGCAGGAGATGGGACCGGAGGCTTCAAAAAAATTGTTCATGTGGATTCCTGAAGGTGTGTGTGCAGCTTGTCCGAAAGGGCGTGAGGATAATACGCACCTGAATATATATGGGGCGCGTACTATTGCTGGTTTGACGGTGGATGCTATAGCTAAAGAGGTTCCTACATTGGCGCCTTTTGTACGTCATTATGATTTTGTAGTGGCAAAAGATGGCAGTGGTGATTTCTTTACCATTCAGGAAGCGATTCATGCTGTCCCCGATTTTCGTAAAGCAGGACGCACTACTATTCTAGTCCGTAAAGGGGTATATAAAGAAAAAGTGGTTATTCCTGAAAGCAAGATTAGTGTTTCTTTGATAGGTGAGGACGGAGCAATTCTGACAAATGATGATTTTGCTGCTAAAAAGAACTATTTCGGAGAAGAAATGTCTACCTCCGGTTCATCAACCTGTTATATCTATGCTCCCGATTTCTATGCTGAGAATATCACTTTCGAGAATAGTGCCGGCAGAGTGGGGCAGGCAGTGGCCTGTTTTGTTAGTGGAGATCGCGCTTATTTCAAAAACTGTCGTTTTTTGGGAAATCAGGATACTTTGTACACTTATGGCAAAGACAGTCGTCAGTTTTATGACCATTGTTATATAGAGGGTACAGTGGATTTTATTTTTGGCTGGTCTACGGCATTGTTTAAGGATTGCACCATCCATAGTTTGGGTGATGGGTATGTTACCGCTCCTTCTACAGATCAAGGCAAAAAATATGGCTATGTTTTTATAGGCTGTAAATTGACGGGTGTGGCTGAGGCTCAGAAGGTGTATTTGTCCCGTCCTTGGCGTCCTTATGCACAGGCTGTTTATATTCATTGTGATTTGGGAAAGCATATTCTTCCGGTGGGTTGGAACAACTGGGGCAAAAAAGGAAATGAGGAAACCGTATTCTATGCTGAATACCGGAATACGGGAGAAGGGGCGGCTACCGCTTCGCGTGCTTCGTTTGGAAAGCAGCTGAACGATATCAGTAATTATAATGAAGCACAGATTTTGGCAGGTGATGACGGATGGAATCCGGTGGAAAATGGAAATGTGTTGTTGCAGAATTTAAAGAGATAAGCTGTTCTTTCTACCAGTAATAATACTTTGTCACTGTAGGGAGGAATTCTATTTGCTCCTATGGAAAGTGTCAGGGAAGAGTAGAATGATAAAAGGGGGATTTAACTTTGCCCCTTTTATTTTTTTAGGAACTTGTATGTCAGTATCTCTCGTTTTTTATGTATTTTTGCCATACTATATATGAAAATCTACGAAATGAAAAGACACATTCTGTTTATACTTACTTTGCTGCTCTTTTTTTATGCAAAAAGTCAGCCTAATTGTATCTTTACTCATTATTCTTCGGAAAACGGTTTATCTCAGAACTCCATCATGAGCATGGTACAAGACCATAATGGAGTTTTATGGTTCTCTACTTGGGATGGAATCAACCGGTTCAACGGTTATGACTTCAAAGTTTATAAAGCCAGACAAGGGAATAAAATTACTATGACTAACAACCGGGTAGACTTATTGGAAGTAGACCCTTATAATTATATTTGGCTGCAAACGTATGATTACCGTGTGTATCGTTTTGACCAAAGAACAGAGAAATTCGAACAAATCCCTGCTGAAGGTGAAGAGGAGGGTATGCGTTTCTCTTCTATTAAAATATTGCCCGACAGTGTCATTTGGTTACTTTCTGAAAATGAGGGGGCTGTCCGTGTAAAAACAAACCCTAAAGATTACAGTATAACTACCCAAGTATATGCTACTCATAGTCGTGGAGGAAATGCCGTTCATATTAATCAGGTTTTTAGCGATGCTTACAATCAAGAGTGGTTGCTTACTGATAACGGTCTGCTGAAGATTACGAATGATAAAGAAGAGCCTGTCTCTTATTTTGTGAATATCCAGTCAGGCAAAGATGAACCCGTACAGGCCTTCTACTCTTTTTGCAGTTATGGTGACGAACTTTATTTTGGATCAGACAGAGGACGGATATGGTGCTATTCTTTGCAGAATGAAATCTTTCGTCTTTGGGAATTGCCGGTAAAGGATAAAGTGATTGCTATAAATGAAATAAAAGGTACGGGACTGTTGATAACGACTGCCCATGAAGGATTGATATTGTATCATTCGGATACAAAAGAGTGTAAAGTCTATAATAAATCCAATTGTCCCGAATTCCCGGCAGACGCTTTCCGTTCTGTTTATGTTGACAGTAAGCAGGAAGCATGGTTTGAGATGACCGAATGGGGAAAAGTTTGTCATTTCAATCCTTTGACGGAAGTATTTAAGCAAGAAAAGATGCAAGTGGAGCCTCGTGGTGCCGATCGTTCCTATCCCAGTTTTCATATTTGTGAAGACTTGAACGGTAATTTGTGGGTACATCCGCAAGGAGGAGGGCTTTCTTGGTATGACAGAGAGGCAAATCGGCTGTTGCCTTTCTATAATGATCCCGATTCACCCGATTGGCACTTTTCCAATAAATTACATTCCATGTTATCCGATAAGCAAGGCAATCTTTGGTTATGTACTCATTCTAAGGGGTTGGAGAAGATTACTTTTTTAGGAAGCCAGTTCCATATTTATCCCCGCATGGGTCACAGTTATGACTTGAATTCCAATACGGTACGTGCGTTGTTTGAAGATAGCGAACATCGCATCTGGATGGGAAAACGGGATGGTCAGATTGAAATTTATTCTTCTGATTTAGATTTTCAGGGTATTCTGACCGAAGAGGGGGATATAGCCAAATCTGGCAGACCGTTACGGGGAGTTCCTTATCATATCATGCAAGATTCTCACGGAAACATTTGGATTGCGACCAAAGGGGATGGTATTATTCTGGCAGAAAAGGAGGGGACCCATTTTAAGTTTACTCGATTCAAATATGATGAAGATGATATTTATAGCCTGAGTCATAATAGTGTTTACTGGTTACATGAAGACAAGCATGGACGCATTTGGGTGGCAACTTTCGGTGGAGGGTTGAATTATATTCAGAAAACTCCTGAAGGGAAATATGTGTTTATTAGTTCTAGAAATAACCTGAAAGGTTTTCCGTATGACCGTTGTTACCGTGTACGCCATATCACTTCTGACAAGAAAGGGAATATATGGGTGGGGAGCAGTGATGGCGCGCTTAGTTTTAAAGAGGATTTTAAAGATCCGGAGTCGATTGTATTCCATCTTTATGCACGTATCCCCGATGATATGAATTGTCTGAGCAACAATAACGTATATCGGATTGTCACCACTTCACAAGGAGAAGTTTATCTGGCTACATTTGGGGGAGGACTTAACCAGCTTGTTTCCATGAACGGGGAAGGGAAGGCGGTATTTAAATCCTATACCGTGAAGGATGGTCTGCCTTCAGATATCCTGTTGTCTGTAGAAGAGGATGACACGGGGAATCTGTGGATAAGTACGGAAAACGGATTGAGTAAATTTATTCCGTCCGAACAGCGTTTTGAAAATTATAATGAACGGGATTTTGGGGGCAAAATACGTTTTGAGGAGGGGACATCGCTGAATCTTAGTTCCAGTACCCTACTCTTTGGCACCAGTCGTGGTATGCTTTATTTTGAACCGGAACATATCAAGAAAAGCAATTATGTTCCATCCATTGTTTTCGGAACGTTGAAAATATCCAATCAGGAGGTGATTCCGGGTGTATCAGGCAGTTTGTTGCGACAGTCTCTTGATAATACAGAACACCTGGTACTTTCGCACAAGGAGAATATTGTAACTTTGTCCTTTGCAGCCTTGGATATGATTTATCCTGAAAATATCCGTTATGCTTATCGTTTGCATGGATTTGATAAGGAATGGAATTATGTGGATAAACAACGTACCGCTACATACACCAATCTGCCGAAAGGGGATTATGTATTTCAGGTTAAATCGACCAATAGTGATGGGGTTTGGGTAGAGAATGAGCGCAGTTTGAGAATCACCATTCAGCCTTCGTTTTGGGAAACGGCTTGGGCTATGGCAATTTATATTCTTGCTTTTCTGTTGATTCTGTTTTCAGGAGTATATATATTGTTTACCATTTATCGTCTGAAACATGAAGTGTCTGTGGAACAGCAGGTTTCTGATATAAAGCTTCGCTTTTTTACAAATATTTCTCACGAACTTCGCACTCCGCTGACATTGATTGCAGGTCCAGTGGAATATGTTCTGAAAAACAAGACTTTGCCGGATGATGTACGTGAGCAATTGCATGTAGTAGAACGTAATACCGACCGTATGCTTCGCTTGGTGAACCAAATTCTTGATTTCCGCAAAATACAGAAAAATAAGATGAAGTTGCGTATAGAGCAGATAGATATTGTTCCTTTTGTACACCATATCATGGATAATTTTGAATCGCTGGCCGAAGAGCATCATATTGATTTTGTATTCGAAAGTGAAATGCCTTCCTTGAAACTGTGGGTAGATGCGGATAAGTTGGAAAAGATTGTCTTCAATCTGCTTTCCAATGCTTTCAAGTATACTCCACAGGGTAAGATGATTACGCTTTTCATTCATGAAAATGAACATAATGTGGCGATTGGTGTGCAGGATCAAGGTATAGGAATTTCTGAAAGCAAGAAAGCTTCCCTTTTTGTCCGTTTTGAAAATCTGTTGGACAAGAATTTGTTTAATCAGCAAAGTTCTGGTATCGGTCTTTCTTTGGTTAAGGAATTGGTGGAACTGCACAAAGCGACTATCCGTGTGGATAGTAAAGAGGGGGAGGGCAGTTGTTTCACGGTTGAGTTTTTGAAAGGCAAGGAGCACTATACGGAGAATGTAGAGTTCATTCTCTCTGATTCTGTCGAAATGAAGCCGGAAGAGGTGGAAGAATCTGTTCAGGGACATGAAGAGAAGAGGAATGAAAGCAAAACGATGTTGCTGGTTGAAGATAATTTGGAACTTCGTTTCTTTTTGCGTAGTATCTTTATCTCAAATTTCAACGTCATAGAGGCTGTCAATGGGGCTGAAGGTTTGGATAAGGCTTTGAAGTTTGTTCCGGATATTATTATTAGTGATATCATGATGCCGGAAAAGGATGGTATTACCATGACAGAAGATTTGCGTGCTAATATGGCGACCAGTCACATTCCAGTCGTTTTACTGACGGCTAAGACGGATATGGACAGTAAGTTGGAAGGTATGGAACTGGGAGTTGAGGATTATATAACGAAGCCGTTCAGTGCTACTTACCTGAAGGCCAGGGTGGAGAATATTCTGACACAACGTGTCAAGTTGCAACAGTTGTATTGTGCGAATCTGATGAATATTCAGCCTGTTGCGGAGGAAGAACAGCAAACACAGCCTGAGATGTCTTCCCATGACCGTAAGTTTATGGAGAAACTGACGGAATTAATGGAGAAGAATATGGATAATGGCGATTTGATAGTGGATGATTTGGTACAGGAGCTTGCGGTGAGCCGTTCTGTCTTTTTCAAGAAACTGAAGACCCTGACAGGACTTGCCCCCATTGAGTTTATTAAAGAGATGCGTGTGAAACGTGCCGCACAATTGATAGAGAGTGGTGATTATAATATGACGCAGATTGCTTATATGGTAGGTATTAATGATCCTCGTTATTTCAGCAAATGTTTTAAACAACGTTTTGGTATGACACCTACCGAATATAAAGAGAATGCGAAAAATAAGCGATAACTTTTGCTGCTGTTGGTTCGTTTTTGCAGCGTTTGTTTTTTTGATTTCTTGAACGGTATGTTTAAATGTAGGGTGTTTCTTTTGTTATGTGAGTGAGTTGCTCATGTTATTTTATTATTTTTCCGGATATGCAATGGGGTTTTTTCTGAATTTTTAGTCTTTTACATAGATAATGAACTAAAAAGAAGAAAAAGATGAAAAAAGTAAT
>ENA-OPEZ01000491-OPEZ01000491.1-human-gut-metagenome-genome-assembly--contig:-NODE-491-length-9483-cov-2.208846_pt1 | contig 9483 bp, 5 predicted proteins | sample MGYA00241307_ERZ501548 | MGnify/ENA primary metagenome ERZ501548 (study PRJEB25962, sample SAMEA1969296) | human gut metagenome | biome: human gut; feature: human-associated habitat; material: faeces... | reverse complement strand
AGCCGTGTCGACCAGCCCCATGCGTGTTGCGTTGACCGCCGTGTTTGGAGTGGGTTTGAACGGATTGACACGCAGGTCCATAATTATCTTTCTGGAGGCAAGCGGTGCGCAGTCGTGGTGGAATTTGCCTTGGCGCAACAGTGCCGTTGTGTCGACATCGATGGTGAGCAACGGGCTGATTTTGCCGTATGTCGTAGAATTTTTGTCGTAGAATGCCTTTAGCTGGTCAATGGCGTCGACGGCGGTTGTGTCGGCGAGCAGGGTGTTGCCGCGGTGGTAGTTGTAGGCATAGAAATCCACATTGCCGGTCAGCGGTATGCGCTTGCTGTCGAAGTAGGGATAGCACGATTGAGCGATATACCAATGCGAGTTGAGGTAGTCGGTGTTGAGAGTGCGCACGTCGGTGCGGAAATTTTCAACATCCTGGGTGTACCACAACGGAAACGACAGGTTGTCGCCACTGTTGAACAGGATGGCGTCGCGGTCGCAGCTGACGAGCAGGTCGTGGCCGTAGTCGCGGCAAAGGAGACGCCCGCTGCGGTCGTGGTCGTCCCATGTCTGGCTCACCATCTGCAGCGGCACAATGATGCCTGCGGCGAGGCCTATATAAGTTGCAATGCGCTCAAAGCGGCGGTGTGCGTTGTCGAAAAGACGGCGGTAGATTTTAAACAGCATCCGCGCCAAGCCTATCACGCCGAGTCCTATCCAGATGGCGTAGGCATAGAACGAGCCGACAAACGAGTAGTCGCGTTCGCGGCATTGTCCAGGGGTCTGGTTGAGATAAAGCACGATGGCTATTCCCGTCATGAACCACAACATGAAAATCACCCAAGCCTGGCGTTTGCCTTCGTGTCCGCCGCGCGCCTGCCAAGCCAAGCCTATCAGTCCGAGCAGCAGAGGGATGCCGTAGTAGAGGTTGTGACCCTCGTTGTCGGTGCCGAATTCTGCCGGCAGCAACTGCTGGTCGCCGAGCCGCAGATTGTCGACAACGGGCACTCCCGACAGCCAGTTGCCCTGGGTCACCTCGCCGTTGCCGTTGATGTCGTTCTGGCGTCCGACGAAGTTGAACATCATATAGCGCCAGTACATTTGGCTGAACTGATAGATGGCAAAGTATTTGATGTTGTCCCAATACGACGGCATCTGCACTTTGACGGTCTTAACCGAGTCGCCGTGCTGCACGTGGGCATCGATTTCGGTAGGCGTGATGCCGCCCACCCAGCTGCTGTATTCATCGGCGCACGACGGGGCGTAGATGCGCGGAAGGAACATATAGATTTCCGGTGCGTACTTTGTTTCCCTTACCGGAGAAATCTCGATATAACTGTCTGGTTCAGAAGGGTTGGATTTTACCTTCTGCTTATAGCGGTGTTTCTTGATTTTTGTTATTGCCCTGCCGTTCTTGTCGCGCTGCATAAGGTCGGAAGACGCAGTGTAGACCGGGCCGTAGAACAGTGGCGCAGAGCCAAACTGGTCGCGGGAGATGTAGGATTCAAGGTCGAACGGGTTGTTCGGACGGTTCACGTTCATCGGCGTGTCGGCGTTGGAGCGAATGGGTACGATGGCGTAGCAGGAGAATCCTATCATGATGGCGACAATGTAGAGCGCGATGTTGTTCATCACGCGCACCGGGAGGGTGGGGCAATAGAAGAAGAAATAAACCACGGCGACCACAAGCATTGTGGCTGGCACGTAGAGATTTTCTCCGGCAATCATAAGCACGCCCGACACAGCCACAAGCAGTAGGAATGAAACCTTCATTCTCAGCGCGTTGCGCTGCTGATGAAGCTCGATGATTGCCCAGACGGCAATGGCGGCGAATGTGGCTATGTAAATGAGCCATCCGCTGTTGAAACTCATTCCAAGACGGTTGACAAACAGAAGTTCGGCATATTGAGCCAGATGGAGCGAGCCGGGAACAAGGCCGTAGAGGATAAACATGACGATGGCGAGCGACAGCACGAGCACGGGTAGAGTGGTCCACCAGTGTGTGCGGTCAACCTTGCGGTAGTACACCACAAGCGCTATTGCCGGAACACAGAGCAGGTTGAGCAGATGCACGCCTATCGACAGACCTACAACATAGGCTATAGCCACAAGCCAACGGTCGCTGCCGGGATGGTTGATGCGGTTTTCCCATTTCAGCACGAGCCACAGGGTGAGGGCGGTGCAGAAAGAAGAGTAGGCATAAACTTCCGCCTCCACGGCTGAAAACCAGAATGTGTCGCTCCATGTTAACGCGAGAGCGCCGCAGATGCCGCTGCCAACGATGAGTGCCATCTGGCGTCGTGTCCTGACGGGTTTGCCCACACCGCACAGCAGCCGCCGTGCGAAGTGGGTTATGGTCCAGAACAGCAGCATGACCGTGGCGGCGCTGAGCAGTGCCGACATAGCGTTGATGCACACAGCCACCTTGTCGGGCGACGATGCGAAATTGCTGAAGAAGCGTGCTGTAAGCGCAAAAAACGGATTGCCGGGAGCGTGTCCCACCTCGAGTGCATAGCTTTGCGCTATGTATTCAGGACAGTCCCAGAAACTTGCCGACGGTTCAAGTGTGAGAAGGTAGGTGACCGCCGCTATGGCAAAGGTCACCCACCCCGTCAGATTGTTTATGTAGTTATAGCTTCTTTCTGTCATTCAGTGTTTTATGAGTTGCTTTGTTCCATCAGCTGTGTCATCACTGTGTAGAAATTGTCGTGTTTCATCAGGAAATCCTGTGCCTCTTTCGGGAACATTCTCGCATAGGTTGGGAATGAGTACACGATGTTTTGGGCGGCGCTTGCCGAGCTGCTGTGCAGCACTCTCAGCGCGGCGCGCTCGAAACCGTACCACAGGTTCAGTCCCTGCTTGTCGAGCTTCACAAACAATTTCTTGGCGGCAGATGGGTTGGCGAGCATATATGTCTCAAACAATTTCAGATAGCCGGCGTCTTGATAGAGATAGTCGTCGATGTTGGTCAGACATCCCTTCAAGTCGGCAGACAGACTGTTGTAGTAGCGCATATACTGGGCGTAGTTGGTGAGCAGTTGCTCCATCAGCTGCGATCCGCGCTTCATGTCGTCGCTGTTGCCGGTGGCATGTGCGATGGTGAAGTATGCGCTTGCTGTGTCTTCAATTATTGAGAAACTTGCATTCACGGCAAACCATGGCAACTTCTGTTCCATCAGGTGGAGCAGTGTGCGCGCCTTGTTGTAGCGGTCGGCTATAAATCCGTCGGTCATCACGCGTGCCGGAACGTCGACTTTCAACGAGTCGTTGTGTTCCTTCAGGTCTGCTGCCATCTCAGCCTCTTTTATGAGGTTTTGTGCGGCTTCGACAATCGAAATACGTGTGGAGTTGACCATCCGCGCCGCTGTCTCGTCGTAGTAAGGCACGTTGCCGGGAGTGGCTTTGTCGAGTCCGCCCCAGCGGTAGTGCTCGGTGATGTTGCGGTATGCCTTGTCGGTGTAGCCCGATCCTACGCTCTTGTATGCCAACATGTTGATAGGAGTAAGAGCGTATGCCATACCTGCCGATGTCGTGAATTTGTAGCCGCCGTCTTGATTCTCGAAGTAAGAGTAGTACTCATCAGGAATCGTGATTGCGAAATATGCCGGGCGTTTCCATCCCTGAGCCACCATCGACGAGATGATGTCGAGCTGCATAGCCTTCGCCGACGACAGAGTGTATCCGTCTTTGCTCGTAATGTATTGATCCTTGAGCAGATTGACGGGAATGTTGCTGTCCACATTGTTTCTCATGTCGGCGGGAACAACACCGTTGGCAACAATCTTGGCGCGGTCAATAGGGATAAACATGTTCGGGTAGTTGAAGCTTGTGTCGCCCGAACCTTCGGCCGACGGCAGGCTGTAGTAGTTGGCTATTGAAGTCAGCGCCGAAACCTGGCGGTTTGGATTGTTGAACGACGGGTTGCCGTCGACGTCGTATGTGTATAGCAGTCCGAACAAATGCTGGTCGTAGGCGAATGTCTGAGCGTTTGCCTGCATTGGCAGAGGAGCCGATCCGTAGGCAGGACGGCGCATCTGTGCCATATACCAGTCGGTTGCGAGATACGACATGTTGACCACTCTGACGTCGGTGCGGTAGCCTTCCACTTCCTGTGCATACCAGAGCGGGAAAGTGTCGTTGTCGCCGGAGGTGAAGATGATGCCGTCTTTGTCTACGCTCGACAGGTAGTTCATGCCGAAGTCGCGGCAGGCATAGCGTCCGCTGCGGTCGTGGTCGTCCCATGTCTGGCTTACCATCTGGAGCGGAACGAATATGCCGAATGCCACTGCCGCAACGACAAGAGCCGGACGGACTTTCTTTTCAGCGTCGGTCACCTCAAAGCCGTTTTTGCCTTCTTTTTTGCAAGAAACCTTGCGCACGGCATACAACAGCAGTTTGTAAAGACCAGTCACGCCCATGCCTATCCAGATGGCAAAGGCATAGAATGAGCCGGCGTATGCGTAGTCGCGTTCGCGTGGCTGCTCAGGTGTCTGGTTGAGATACAGCACGATGGCTATGCCCGTCATGAAGAACAGGAAGAACACCACCCAGAATTGCTCGATGCCGCGCTTGCCGCAGTATGCCTGCCAAAGCAGTCCGATGAGTCCGAGCAGCAGCGGAAGCATGTAGAACACGTTGCGTCCGGGATTGTTTTTCAAGTCGTCGGGGAGCATATCCTGGTCGCCGAGACGGGCGTTGTCGATAAACGGAATGCCGCTGATCCAGTTGCCGTGGTTGATTTCGCCTTGACCCTGCAGGTCGTTCTGACGGCCGGCAAAATTCCAGAGGAAGTAGCGCCAATACATGTAATTGAGCTGGTACTGGAAGAAGTAGCGTATATTCTCAGAGAATGTAGGCACGTCGACAACGCTGCTGCCTGTTTCCACAGGATGCGTGTCGATAGAGCCCATGCAGCGTAGGTATTTGTCTTTGGCGCTGCTGTCGTAAAGGCGTGGGAACAGCATCTTTGTCGACGACGGATAAGAATATTCGGTGTTGTAGTTGTCGTCGATTTCTTTGTAGCGGTCTGGCTCGTCGGGCGATGCCTTTACCTCCTTCACGTATTTGCTGGCTTTTGTCATCACCGCCGCGCCGGTGTCGTCGCGTTCTACGGGCGACGCGTAGGTTGGGCCATAGAGCAGCGGAGTCTTGCCATACTGCTCGCGGTTAAGGTAGCTGCCGAGAGCAAACACGTTGTCGGGGGAGTTCTGGTCCATCGGTGTCTGCGCGTTGGAACGGATAAGAATGAGGGCATAAGAAGAGTAGCCCACAAATATCACAGCGATGTAGAGTGCTGTGTTGTAGAGTATTCTTACCGGTATTTTTTTGCATACTCCGAAGAGATAGAACGCAAGTGCCGCTGTGAGCACAATCGGGATGAGCATGCTGCTGCCAATGAACAGGATGCCCGAGAAGAATGTGGTGAGCAGGAACGACCAGCGCATCTGGTTGGCGCTGCTTTGCTTGTGGAAGGAGTAGACTGTCCACACGAGCAAGCCTACGAATATCAGCGCGTAGGCAATCACACCGGTGTTGAACGGCATGCCTAATTTGTTGACAAACAGCAGTTCGGAGTATTGTGCAATCTCAACGAAGCCCGGAACGAGTCCGAAGAGGATAAACACGATGATGCCGAACGAGATGAGCAGTGCGATGAGCGATCCTTTGGCGGTGGTTTCCTTGAATTTCTTGTAGTAGATGACCAGGATAATCGCCGGAATACACAACAGGTTGAGCAGATGGACTGCCACCGAAACGCCTATCACGTAGGCAATTGCCACGAGATAGCGGTCGCTGTGGGGCTCTTCGCTGCGGTTTTCCCATTTAAGAATAAGCCAGAACGTCAGGGCGGTGCAGAACGAAGAGAAGGCGTAGACTTCGCCCTCTACGGCTGAAAACCAGAACGTGTCGCTCCAGGCATAGGCGAGGGCGCCACAGACGCCGCTGCCCATAATCAGTGCTATCTGCATCCACGAATATTCCTCTTGACCGTCTTTGGTGATTAGACGGCGCACAAGGTGGGTTACTGTCCAGAACAGCAGCAGTATACATCCGGCGCTGAGCAGTCCCGACATGGCGTTGACACACAGTGCCACCTGTGAAGGGCTGGAGGCAAAGTGCGTGAAGAAGTTGGCTGTGAGCATGAAAATCGGGTTGCCGGGCGGGTGTCCCACTTCGAGTTTGTAGCCTTGCGAGATAAACTCGCCGCAGTCCCAGAAACTTGCGGTCGGCTCAAGCGTCAGCATATAGGTGACGGTGGCGATTGCGAAAATCACCCAGCCGAGCGAGTTGTTGATTAGATTGTATCTTTTCATTGTTTTGTTATTGTCGACAATTTCAATTTGCAAAGATAATATCTTGATGTCGTTAATCGTAAATATTTGTGCTTAAACCCTGTTAATTCGGCGGAAAAATCAGAGATGTGATATTTTGCATCGCCAAATTGGGTAATGAAACGTCGCCAAATTAGGTAACGAAACGCCGCCAAATTGGGTAATTTAAAAAAATATATATATATTTGCAGCAGAGAAAGGAGGTCTTTAGCTATGAAAGAATACAAAAAAAGAATTGCAGATAAATTGTTGAAATATAGACTTGAAGAAGTCGGAGCTGTATTGGTGGAAGGTCCTAAGTGGTGTGGAAAAACGACCACCGCAGAGCAGCTTGCAAAAAGCGTGTTATATATGGCGGATCCAAGCACAAGAAACAGCAGCTTGGAAATGGCTGATTTAAACGTGAGAATGTTGCTCAAAGGAGATGTTCCAAGGTTGATTGATGAATGGCAGGTTATTCCACAAATTTGGGATGCAATCAGATTTGAGGTCGACCATCGAGGAGAAGAAGGCTTGTTTATACTTACGGGGTCGTCTGTACCGGTGTCGTCAGAAGACATACATCATACGGGAACGGGTCGTTTTGCATGGATTACAATGCGAACAATGTCGCTTTGGGAGTCAGGTGATTCAACGGGCGATATAAGCATAGAGCAGCTTTTCAAAGGCGAGACGGATCTGGTGGGTTACAATAGCAAAACGTTGGACGATATTGCTTTTTTGGTTTGTCGAGGCGGTTGGCCAAGTGCTGTTGCAAAGAATCATCGTGTGGCGCTACGACAGGCTTACGATTACTATGATGCGGTGGTGAAAAAGGATATATCGCGAGTGGACGAAGTGGTCAGAAGCAGCGAGAGGACCAAGTTGCTTATGCGTTCTTATGCACGTTCACAGGGCGCGCAAGTAAGTGTGGGGGCCATCCGTCAGGACATGATGGCGAATGATGATGCCTCGTTGGCAGACAAAACAGTGCAGAGTTATATCGGTGCTCTTAAAAAAATATTTGTTATAGAGGATATGCCAGCATGGAATCCGAATCTAAGAAGTCGCACGGCTATCAGGTCGGCAGAAACTCGTTATTTTGTGGATCCTTCAATTGCTGTTGCTGCGTTGGGACTTGGTCCGGAAGATCTTGTCAATGATTTGGAGACATTTGGATTGTTGTTTGAGACGCTTTGCATTCGCGACCTTCGGGTGTATGCTGATGCTATAGATGGAAATGTCTATCATTATCGTGATAAAAATGGTTTGGAGTGCGATGCGGTCATCCATCTTCGCAATGGTGCTTATGGATTGATTGAAATTAAGTTGGGTGGAGCAACGGCTATAGAGAAGGGCGTGTCGACGTTGCTTAGCCTGGCGTCAAAGATTGACACAACAAAAATGAAATCTCCATCATTTTTAATGGTGCTGACGGCTGTGGGTGATTATGCTTATCGTCGAAAGGACGGTGTGTATGTTGTGCCGGTTGGTTGTCTGAGGGATTAGCTGTCGGGTGTGGGCGGTTAATTCGGCGGAAAAATCAACATAATGGGCGTAAAGGTTGTTGTTTAAAGAAAAATGGTTAAGTTTGTATTCTGATAAAACTAAAAAGGCAGAACAATGAAAACGGATAAACTGAAACTTAAGTTATTGGCTATTATGCTGGTTGTCGCTGTCGGCGTGTCGGTGTCGTCGTGCGACGATGAAGAATACTATTTCAGCGACCTTGTGGGCAGCTGGCAGTTGGTGGAGTCGGGCGGACAGCCGTTCTACGACTACACGGTGTATGCCACGGCGCGCTGAAGATTTTCAGAGGCGAGGGCAATGACTTCGGGCAAAGATATGTGGCGGCACGCGGCGATGCGTGCCGCTGTTTCGTTTATGCCTGCCGTCGACTCGTCGGTCTCGACGAGCAGTTTGTCTGCCGGAATCGACGCCGCGGCGTCGGTGTTGAAATGGCTGCCGAGCGAGAGAAGGATGCCGTTGTCGGCAAGCTGCTTTGCCATAGTGGCATGTAAGAAGCACGGAATAGCCTATTCCACATCTTCTTGCAAATCATTCATACACAATGCTTATATGCTTGTTTTAATCTTCGAGTTGCAAAATAAAATTTACATTGGAAATCAGTTAGTTCTGTATTTTCTGAATGGCCCTATGTCCTGTCAGACCGCTTAGGTTTGGCGAATTTTTAACGAACTATTGTTAGGACAATATTGTGTGGAAATAAAAGAATATAGTTATTTAACATAATTTAAGGGGGGGGTAGGCGAGGCTGCCTAAAAGATTATATTTGCAGAAAATTTAAAACAATCAATGTTATGAAAAATTATCTGTTTATTTTCATTGTCGCTTTTGCGGCATTAGTGGGTAGCGCTCAATCATTTGACGAGACAGACCTTGTTGGAACGTGGAAAGTTGCATCTGCTACAGGTGCTTGGAACAATGTCTTTGAATCTATTGGTTATATAGTATTTGGCGATGTGAAATACAAAAATCCATATAGCAACGATGGTTATATTCCTGCGGGGGGCTTTCTAAAGGGGTATAAAAACCATGACTCTGACGAAGAGGGGGATTATTGGGGAATAAAGGATTTTTTGATTAGTAATAATAATAAATTGCACATTGTGGTCTGTGATGAAGATGCGAATGACATAAGGATGGTTATAAAAGAGTTGGGCACAAATCGGATGACTTTGGAATCTTACGACGGAAAGTCTCGGTTTGTTCTTGAAAAAGAAGCAGCATCAGTCCTGTCGGTATCAATGGAGAAGGTCGGCAATTCATCATCGGTAATGTACGACCTGCAAGGCAGACAGGTGGAGCGGCCTCACGCTGGCGAAATATACATACAAGGTGGCCAAAAGATTGTGGCAAAATAACGAAATAAGGAACCAAGGCTTCGTCTGAAGCGCGTTGCCGTACAGCTCTTGTCATTAGGCGAGGGACTGTTGTTTTGTTGATTCTGCGCTCTGTTGTAGAGAATGTTGTTGATAAAAAATCGTTAAGTTTGCAGTCGGATAAACTAAAAACAGGCAGGCGATGAAAACGTATAAATTGACGCTCCGGATGTTGGAGGTGGCACTTCTTGCAGTTATCGTACTCGCTGCCACGTCGTGCGACGATGAAGAATACTATTTCAGCGACCTTGTGGGCAGCTGGCAGTCGGTGGAGTCGGGCG
>ENA-OPEZ01000476-OPEZ01000476.1-human-gut-metagenome-genome-assembly--contig:-NODE-476-length-9824-cov-1.641519_pt1 | contig 9824 bp, 6 predicted proteins | sample MGYA00241307_ERZ501548 | MGnify/ENA primary metagenome ERZ501548 (study PRJEB25962, sample SAMEA1969296) | human gut metagenome | biome: human gut; feature: human-associated habitat; material: faeces... | reverse complement strand
TTTCGTCGTTGCCTGAAGGTGTATATGTGCTTAAGTCACTTAATTCAAAAGGCATTACCCACCGCCTGGGTCACTTCATCATACGCAGGCAAAGGGGCATGACCACGGACAACAAGCTGACAAGCGGGCATGAAGACTGCCGCTGGCCGCATTTCGGAGGAGAGGTCAAGCCTTCGGGGCTCTGACGGATGGCAACACTAAAGTGGGCACAGGCCTTTTTGCCCATTGGCATGACTCCACAATGTGGCCGGCCTTCATGCCAGAATATTGCAGAGGGCACGCCGGGCGGCAACATAACCGTTGCCACAGAGCGGCCTGGGCAGGCAATCAACCACACCTTATGGCTAACGAAATGCAGGCACCATGGACATGGCCCTATCGGTATTCAATTTCTCTGTGGGGCTACGGTTGTGCCATTGTCATTATTGCCCCGGCCTTTGCAAACGGCAATTCGGGCTGCGCTCTGGCATTGCTGCTGCCCGGTTGGGGCAAGGCCGGATAAACGCCTGGCGGTAATGACATTTGCATTGGAACATAATTATAGTGGCTTGCCTTTAGGTTGAGATTTAATTTAAGTATATATGCATAACATATTGTTATCAAGCTATTTATAATGGGACACCATTTCTTGTAGAAATATCGGCCGTTTTGCGATGCCAAAAGGGCCGTTTCATATTGTCGCAGAGCCTGTTTCGCAATCCCGAATGGCACATTCCGTAATACCGGGCACGAAAGTCGCCTATGGTGACAGGGCATGGTGGCTGTTTTCTGTTTTGCCTAATATTAACCATGGATATAATAAAATGCTGTCGGCAGTTTTGCCGTCTCGGCCATTTGAGTTACCTTTGTAACATGATATTTTATTTTTCAGGAACCGGCAACACCCGTTGGGCCGCACGGCAAATAGCCGAAATCACGGGCGAAAGACTGCTGTCAATAGCCGGCGAGGCTGATGGCGACTGTAGGTATGCACTTGCCGAAGGAGAGCGCATTGGCTTCTGCTTTCCCGTACACGGTTGGCAGCCACCGGCCCTAGTGCGCCATTTTATTTCAAAGTGCAAGTTTGACAATGCCAAGGGGCACTTTTGCTTCGCGTTGTGTACGTGCGGCGACAATATAGGCCGCACGATGGAGATGCTGGCAGCAGACTTGCATAAGGTTGGCATACAGGCTGACAGTGTGTTTTCGCTGGCCATGCCAAACACTTATGTGTGCCTGCCGTTTATGAACACCGACCGTCCCGACGTGGAACGGAAGAAAATAGCCGATGCCGGCAGTGCCATTGTGGAAATAGCCCAGGCAATAAAGGAGCGCCACAAGGGAGTGTGTTCGACAGTGAAAGGCCCTGTGCCATATCTGCTGTCAAATGTCATCGGGCGGTATTTCAACAGCAGGATGATAACCGACAGGCCTTTCCGGGTGGACAGCTCAGCCTGCATCAGGTGTGGACGCTGCGCCGCGGCCTGCCCTACAGGCAACATATCTGGTGGCGCCGGAAATCTGCCTGCATGGCATAACGACGGACACTTGCTGCATGGCCTGCTACCATCACTGCCCTGCCCACGCCATAAGCTACGGGCGCTCTACAAGGCACAAGGGACAATATTATTTTGGAAGGAAAAACAACAATGGAAACGCATGAGCGGTGTTCCGGCGGATTTCCATGTCGGCGACATTTTGTGCATTAAACGGCTCTGCCTTCAAGATATGTGGGCGCGTTTGCCATAAAAGCCGCCGGCATCAATATTATGGTAAGATGTGTGGCAAACAGCGGGTTGAACGTCACTCATTCCTATATGGCAAAACAAGCGACATTCACAAGCGGCAGCGGATTGCCCTGCCATGAGGTTTAGCATTGCCTTGTGCTTCCCGACGACAGTCGGATGCCATGAGGCTGGACTGATGGAGTGACTAAAACTGGACATCGGCCATGCTGAGCTGACAGATGTTGGCGAATGTACCAAGTGGATGGACCGGCCCCGGGGAAGCGCCCGTCGCTACGCGGCCGAACATGGCATTGGGCAAGCCGGCGGGCGCCATGGCATGGCACATGCCTCGGAAAAAATAATAATCCGTTTGGGCAATATGGCAAAAGCCCAAACGGATTATTGATTAAGTATCAAAAACACAACTGTCTTTAAAGACACTGCGCCCCCTTTTACTTTTTCTTGCTCTTGTCGTTGAGAGTCGATTTATACCTCTTGTTCAGTCCGTTTATTACGTCGTTGGTGATGTCATGGCGCTTGTCGGCAAGCAGTATGTTGTCGCCGGCCTTCGAGATGATAAGGTCATACTTCTTGGTCTTGTTGTAGTCCTTCAGGAAGTTCTGCAATGAGTCGCGCAGCGCATTGTTGTACTTGGCAGTCTCAGCGTCGAGCTCGGCTCCGAGGCGGCTCTGCAACTCCTGCAGGTCTTGGTCCTGGCGCTGTATTGCAGCTTGCACACTGGCAGCCTGCTCCCTGCTGGCAAATCCGTTGTTCTGCAGCTTCTGCTGGAAATTGGCAGCGGCAGCCTGCAGCTGTTTTCCCTTCTGGGTGATAGTGTTACGGGCGTTGTTGCTCTTTTTCTGCAGCACGGCGGTGTACTCCTTGCAGAACTTGTATTGCGACATCAGCGAATCGACCTCGACATAGGCAATCCTCATGCCTGTTGTTGCCGCGGGTGAGTCCTGAACTGGCTTCTCGTCCATCTTGGGGCTGGAGTTGTTGCATGATGTCAGCATGAACGATGCAACTGCCAATGCCAACGAAATACGAATACTAATGTTTCTTTTCATCTTCTTTATATTTGTTCTTTTAAATTATCTTAACAATCGCTGAGCTCCGCTGCAACAGCCTTACACTGGCGAATGCCATAGCTTTTCAGCATGAAGCACGCATATTTTACCATCATACGAAAGAAAAATGCTAATAGCAATTATTAACGTGCTAAATAACATATTTTCAAACATAATTCTGTAATTTTGCGGCTACAAAGATAATACAAATAAATCAATTTACAGGCATGAATGCCTCAAAAAAGAATTAACATGGATAAAAGAGACTTGAAACCAAGTTGCGTCTTCGAGCAATTTGCTCGGGTGTGCGAGATACCACGCCCCTCGAAGCGTGAAGAGAAGATGATTGAGTATCTGCGTAACTGGGGCTTAAGCCACAATCTTGAGACAAAGGTGGACAGCGTAGGCAATGTGCTCATAAAGAAACCCGCCACTCCGGGATATGAGGACAGGCAGACCGTGATACTGCAAAGCCACATGGACATGGTTTGCGACAAGCTGGTTGACAAAGAGTTTGACTTCGACAACGACTCCATACAGACTCACATTGAAGGCGAGTGGCTTACCGCCGACGGCACGACACTTGGCGCCGACGACGGTATCGGAGTGGCTATAGAATTGGCCATACTCGATTCTGACGACATAAAGCACGGGCCGTTGGAGTGTGTATTCACTCGCGACGAGGAAACCCAGCTCACCGGGGCAAGTGGCATGGAGGCTGGTTTCATGAACGGGGACATGCTGATAAACCTTGACAGTGAGGATGAAGGCCAGATATTCGTTTCGTGCGCAGGCGGACGTACAACAATAGCAACGTTTGATTTCAAAGCCGAGAAGGCACCGGCCGGCTATTTCTTCATCAAAGGATGGATAAAAGGGCTCAAGGGCGGACATTCGGGTGACGACATAGAGAAAAAGCGCGCCAATGCAATCAAGATTCTGGGCCGCTTCCTTTACAAGGAAATGCAGAACCATGACATAAGGTTGGCTGCCTTCAATTCAGGCAAGATGCACAACGCCATCCCGCGCGACGGATCGTTCGTGATAGCTGTTCCAAACGATGCCAAGGAAAGCATACGCGCAGACTGGAACATCTTTGCGCACGACGTGCAAGAGGAATATCACGTGACGGACACCGACATGGAGTTTGGCATGGAAAGCACCGATGCCGCAGACGTAATGCCGCAGGAAGTTTCGGGCAAGTTCATCAGGGCAATACAGGCCGTAGACAATGGTGTGTTTGCAATATGCCAGGACAAGGCGCTCAACGGAATGGTTGAGACATCAAGCAACATAGCCAGCATAATTACCTACAATGGGAGCATCAAGATTGTTGCCTCGCAGCGCAGCAATGTGATGAGCAACCTTGAAAACCAGTGCAATACCATCAAGGCCCTGTTTGAATTGGCAGGCGCAAAGGTGGAGCAGACAGACGGTTACCCGGCATGGAAGATGAACCCAGACAGCAAACTGACCGACATTGCCGTTGATTCGTACAAGAAACTGTTTGGCAAGGAGCCCATCGTCCGCGGAATCCACGCAGGACTCGAGTGCGGCCTTTTCTCCGAAAGGTATCCCAATCTCGACATGGTGTCGTTTGGCCCGACATTGCGCGGAGTGCATACGCCGGATGAGAGACTGCACATACCCACGGTCGAGATGGTGTGGAACCACCTTCTTGACATTCTTGACAACATACCCACAAAATAGGAATATGAAAATAAGACACATTTTGTTGTCATCTGCAATGCTGTTGCTCGCTTCGTGCGGGCAACAGCATAAAGCCGAATCTGTTGTAGAAGACTTTATGGAAAACAACCTGAAAGATGCCTCAGCCCTGCAAATAGTTGAGTACAGTGATATTGACTCAACGAGGTATCTTAATGACTCTATAATAAATAAGCTGCGGAATACTGCCAAAAACTCGTCGATGTATGCCGGGCGCACAGAGTTTGCCCAGAGGAACAAAGACGAAAAGCTCATTATCATAAGGGTGAGATACAAGATTAACGGACAGGATTTCCATGACACATTTTATTTAAATAAGGAGATGACCGGCGTCATAGCGCTGAAAAACAATTAATCTACCGTTGTTTGTAAAATTAATTAGAAAAAATTTGGTAGTGTGAAATAAAAGCAGTACCTTTGCATCGCATTTGAGAGAAGATGCCTAAAGAAAAGAAAATCTGAGGAAGTTTGGGTGAGTGGCTGAAACCAGCAGTTTGCTAAACTGCCGTGCGAGTTTATCGTACCGGGGGTTCGAATCCCCCAGCTTCCGCGGAATAAGGTATTGCGGTGGATTCATCTAATGGTTAGGATACAAGATTCTCAATCTTGGCATAGGGGTTCGATTCCCCTATCCACTACAAAGAAGGCCCGGAGTTTCTTCGGGCTTTTTTATTTCACTATGTCCATATATGCAGAACGAAACAATTTCAAGAACAAAACAACTATTAGGCGATGCGGCCATAAAGACATTGGAACACTGCCGTGTGGCTGTGTTCGGTGTAGGTGGTGTGGGCGGCTATGCCGTTGAGGTGCTTGCCCGTAGCGGTGTCGGCCAACTTGACTTGTTTGACAATGACCGCGTAAGCCTGTCTAACATAAACAGACAAATCATAGCTTTGCATAGCACCGTTGGGAAACTAAAGGTTGATGTTGCCAAGGAGAGGGTTATGGACATAAACCCTGAATGCTCAGTTTTTGCCCATGCCGTATTTTATCTGCCTGACAACGCAGACAACTTTGACCTGACAAGATATGATTATGTGCTCGACTGCATAGACACGATAGCTGCCAAAGTAGAGCTGGTGAAACGCTGTAAGTCGCAGGGCATACCTGTTATCAGTTCTATGGGCGCTGCAAACAAAATGGATCCTACCGCATTTTGCGTGACCGACATATTCAAGACAAAGATGGATCCGATAGCAAAGGTAATGCGAAAGAAACTGAAAGAGCTTGGCATAAGAAAACTGAAGGTTGTTTGTAGTTATGAGCAGCCAATAAAGATTGTATGTGACGATGGTGGCAATCCGTCGAGGCATGTTCCGGCAAGCAATGCTTTCGTCCCTGCCGCAGCAGGGTTGGTGATGGGCAGCGAGGCTGTCAAGGACCTGATTGGCTACAATACGAAATAATGATATGTGGAACAATCAATCACGAGCGCCATTGCAACTATGTAATGGCACTCGTAATCAAAATGTTAAGGATGGCTGTTTTGCAGCAGCAGTAATGGTTTATGTCCGCATAAAAGCTGTTGCTCAAAATATAAGAATAGAATGCCCGAGGATTCTCTCCTCGGGCATTCTATTCTTATACTCCCAAAATGTGGCAGCAGTTTTTTTATATTCTCTCAACCTGTTTCACCCCCTTTACAGTGCGCAACCTCTTTATTAGAGACTCAAGGCGCGAGGTGTCTTCAAGCATAACCACCAGGTTGCCCCTAAACAAGCCATCGTTGCTGTCGATGCTTATAGAGCGCAATGTCAGTCGTTCGTCTTTGCTTATTATGCTTGTAAGGTTGTTTACGATGCCGATGTCGTCATTTCCAATAACTCTGAGTGTGATTGAATACTTCGACGAACCTTTGCCGCTCCATCGGGCTTTGACAATACGGTAGCCGAAACGCTTTCTCAACTCTGCCGCATTAGGACAGTCGGTTCGGTGTATCTTTATTCCGCCGTTGACTGTGACGAACCCGAAGACGTCGTCACCATAAATCGGTTGACAGCAACGGGCAAGTTGATAGTCGATGCCCTTAAGGTTTCTGTCTATAACCAAAACATCGTCATTGGGCACAGACATCTCATTGGCAGCATTGAAATTGAATTCCTCCGCACTTCGGGCAGGCTGGTCTCCTGCCCCACTCTTTTCCTTTGACTGAAGCTCAACGTACTTGTCGATTACCTCATTGGTGTCCAATTCGCCATCTGCAATCTGCCTATAGAAATCGCTAACCTCTTTGAAGCCCATCTTTTTGATAAGCCGGGCCATGGTTGACTCATCGAATTCAATCTTGCGGTTCTTGAATTTCCTCTCTATGACTTCTTTCGCGTACTGCCCTTCCTTCACCTGCGTTTCTTTCAAGGCCAGCCTTACCTTAGCCTTGGCGCGCGATGTCTTCACGATGTTGAGCCATGCCTGCTTGGGTTTCTGGGTGCTTGAGGTCAGTATCTCAACCTGGTCGCCACTGTGCAGTTCTTCGCGCAAGGTTACAATCTTGTTGTTTATCTTGGCCCCAGTGCAGCTACTGCCTATCTTTGAATGTATGTGGTAGGCAAAATCCAATACTGTTGCGCCTTTGGGAAACTTAAACAAATCTCCTTTTGGGGTGAAAACGAATACCTCGTCCTCATACAAATCCATTTTAAACTGGTCCATGACCTGCAGGTCATCGCTCGTTTCGAGGATGTTGCGTATGTTTGTAAGCCATTCATCGAGCCCGCTTTCACCTTTTATGCCCTTGTATCTCCAGTGTGCCGCCACTCCCCGCTCGGCTATCTCGTCCATCCTCTCGGTCCTTATTTGCACCTCAACCCATTTCTGTTCAGGCCCGAGCACCGTGATATGCAGGCTTTCATATCCATTTGACTTCGGCACAGACAACCAATCGCGCAAGCGCTTCGGATTCGGCTGATACATGTCTGTGACAATGGAATAAGCCTGCCAACACTGCATTTTCTCCTTGTCTTGCGGCGAATCGAGAATGATACGTATGGCAAACAAGTCGTATATGCCTTCAAAGGCACACTTCTGTTTCTTCATCTTTTGCCATATCGAATGAATGCTTTTTGTCCTGCCTTTCATGTGGAAGCGCAGTCCGGCATCCATAAGCCGTTTCTGTATCGGTTCGATGAACCTGCTGATATAGGCATCACGGGCCTGCTTGGTAGCATTCAGCTTGTCCTTTATCATGTAATAGGCATCGTGCTCCAAGTATTTCAACGACAGATCTTCAAGTTCGCTTTTCAGCTTATACAGGCCAAGCTTGTGGGCCAGCGGGGCGTAAAGATAGGCAGCCTCATCTTGGCCTCAGTGTTCTCCGTGTCGCGTATTTGCCTCATGAGGTTAACCCTGTCTGCTATCATGATTAGAATCACCCGCATGTCTTCGGCGAAAGACAGCAACAGGTTGCGGAAATTCTCACTCTCAATGACAGGATTCTTGGCATACAGGTCGGCTATCCTTTCCAGTCCGTGGAGTATGCGGGCCACGGAATCGCCGAACTGCTCACGCACTTCGTCTATTGAAACATAACCGTTAGACACGCTTGGGTGCAGCAGTATCGCCAGCACGGCATCTCTTTTGAGCCCAATCTCGTCGACAACAATCATGGCTGTTTGGAAACCGAACAATACCGGGTTAAGCCCAAACACATCACGCTTGATGAGATTCTGCTTTACAGAATCAGCAAGGTGGCCACGTATCTTCTTCTCGTCATCGGGAAGAAGTGACGGCCCAATCTTTTCCTTCAGCGTGGAGTATAATAGCAAAGATGCTGCTTTTTCCTGATGTGTAAACTCAAATCTATCGGCCATAATTACTCTCTGTGTGTTAATATATCATTGCAAAGGTACAACTTTTATCTCATTATTTCAATTTTTCGGCGGAAAGTTAGTATATTTGTGACGAAATTACTTTAAATTCAATATATATGTTATCACAAGACGACTTGAAACAGATTGCCTCCAAGGGCATTTCAGAAGAGCAAATCAAGAATCAGCTTGATGAGTTTAAAACAGGCTTCCCATTTTTGAGATTAGAAGCAGCTGCCGGCATCGGCCATGGAATCATGGCTTTGACCGACGACGAATGCAAACAGTATGAGGCTGCATGGGAGAATTACAAGGAGCAAGGCAAGCAGATAGTGAAGTTTGTTCCTGCCTCTGGTGCCGCAAGCCGTATGTTCAAAGACTTGTTTGCTTTCCTTGACGCTGATTACTATGTTCCGACGACAGATTTTGAAAAGCATTTTTTCGACGGCTTGAAGCGGTTTGCTTTCTATGACGCGCTTGACAAGGCTTGCTTAAACAACGAAGGCAAGTCTGTCTGCGACTTGATAGCCGACGGCAACTATAAGGCGATTGTGGCCAACCTACTGGAGAGCAAGGGGCTGAACTATGGGCAGCTGCCTAAAGGATTGTTGCTTTTCCACAAATATGATGACGGTGTTCGCACTCCCATGGAAGAGCATCTGGTTGAGGGCGCCCTCTACGCTTCAAGCAAGGGTAAGTCTCGCATCCACTTTACAGTAAGCCACGAGCACCTGCACTTGTTCAAGTCGATGGTCGAGGCCAAGCTTGGATATTACAGTGAAAAATTCAACGTAGACTATGACATCTCGTTCTCTGAGCAAAAGCCCTCAACAGATACTATTGCCGCCAACCCAGACAACACCCCCTTCAGGACTGAAGACGGCAAGCTGTTGTTCCGCCCGGGAGGCCACGGCGCGCTCATCGAGAATCTTAACGAGATAGAGGCCGACATCGTATTCATAAAGAACATCGACAATGTAGTGCCCGACAGGCTCAAAGGCGACACGGTGCTATACAAGCAAGTGATTGCTGGCGTGCTCGTAACGATACAGGAAAAAGTGTTTGAATACCTCAACCTTCTTGAGACAGGAAATTACTCACACGAGCAGCTCGAGAGCATCATACGTTTCGTGCAGAACGACCTATGCTGCCGAAAGCAGGACATCAAGCACTTGGAGGATGCCGAACTCGTGATATACCTCAAAAACAAGCTGAACCGACCGATACGCGTTTGCGGTGTGGTCAAAAACGTGGGTGAACCCGGCGGAGGCCCGTTCCTTACATACAACCATGACGGCACTGTGAGCCTGCAGATACTTGAGAGCAGCCAGATAGACAAGTCTAACAAGGAGTATGTCGAGATGTTCACCAAAGGCACACACTTCAATCCCGTCGACTTGGTCTGCGCCGTAAAGGATTACAAGGGCAACGCGTTTGACCTGCCTAAATACGTAGACAAGACCACTGGCTTCATCAGCAGCAAGAGCAAGAACGGCAAAGAGCTCAAGGCCCTC
>ENA-OPEZ01000471-OPEZ01000471.1-human-gut-metagenome-genome-assembly--contig:-NODE-471-length-9898-cov-2.531037_pt1 | contig 9898 bp, 5 predicted proteins | sample MGYA00241307_ERZ501548 | MGnify/ENA primary metagenome ERZ501548 (study PRJEB25962, sample SAMEA1969296) | human gut metagenome | biome: human gut; feature: human-associated habitat; material: faeces... | reverse complement strand
CAGATTATGGCGAATGAGCTGAAGATTCCCCATATAATGGTTTCTTCTATTTACATGGCAGTGCAGGCAATCATCATCGTAGGATATATAATGTGTTTAGGTTACGGTTATTGGTATTTGGCAGGTATAATTCTTTTACTTTGTTTTCTTTATATCTGCTTTATGAAGAAGTATTTCGGATTGCACCAGTCTACGTGAGTAATGCTGAAATGTGATGATTAGTAAAATAATGAAAGGCGATGGAGACTAAAATCTCCATCGCCTTTCGTCTTATTTTTGAAATATAAATTGTACCTTTGTCATACACCAATCAGGTTATAATAACATGGAACAGATGCGTAAGCTGCCGATAGGCATACAGACTTTTGAGGAAATACGTAGGGATGGTTATCTCTATGTAGATAAGACGGCTATGGTTTATCAAATTGCAAATGTAGGTAAACCTTATTTCCTGAGCCGTCCCCGTCGTTTTGGCAAGAGTCTGCTTCTTTCTACCTTTGAAGCCTACTTTCAAGGACGCAAGGATTTGTTTCAAGGTTTGGCCATCGAACAGCTGGAAAAGGAATGGGAAGAATATCCGGTTTTGCACTTGGATTTGAATGCCCGGAAATATGAAACTGCTGCTGACCTGACGGCTATGCTTAATCAGTATCTGGAGAAATGGGAGCTGCTCTATGGTCAGGAGAAGAAAGACCGTAGTCCGGAAGAGCGTTTTGCTTACGTGATAGAGCAGGCATGCATGCAGACAGGAAAGCAGGTTGTTGTGCTGATTGATGAGTATGACAAGCCATTGCTTCAAGCGGTCTTGGATGAGAACTTGCTGGATGAGTATCGGAAAATATTGAAAGCGTTCTACGGTGTCTTGAAGAGCGCTGACCGTTATCTTCGTTTTGTTTTCCTGACCGGAGTGACCAAGTTTGCGCAAGTAAGTGTGTTCAGTGACTTGAACCAGCTGAATGATATAAGCATGGATAGAGCATACAATGCTTTGTGCGGCATTACACAAGATGAACTTATAAAAACATTTGGCCCGGAAATACAACGGTTAAGTGAGAATGAAGAACTGACTTTGGAGGAAACGATTTTTCGTTTGGCAAAGAAATATGACGGCTATCATTTTTGTGAAGATACTTCGATGGGGCTTTTTAACCCTTTCAGCCTTCTGAATGTATTCCAGAAATTGAAGTTCGGCAACTTCTGGTTTCAGACGGGTACACCTACTTATTTGGTGGATTTATTAAAAAAGAGTGACTATGATCTTCGCCTTTTGCTGAATGGTGTAGAGGTTACTGCCTCTGCCTTCTCTGAATATCGTGCAGAAGCTAATAATCCTCTGCCTATGATTTATCAGAGCGGTTACTTGACTATAAAAGCTTATGATAAAGAGGTTTGCCTTTATACGCTTCAATTTCCGAATGATGAAGTATGTTATGGTTTCCTCAATTTTCTGGTTCCTTTTTATACTAAAGTTACTGATGATGAGACTGGTTTCCACATCGCTAAATTCATGCGTGAATTGAAGAGTGGAGATGTGGAGGCGTTTATGGAGCGTCTTAAGATATTCTTCTCCGGTATTCCGTACGAGTTGAGTGATGATACGGAACGCCATTATCAAGTTATTTTTCATGTAGTGTTTACTTTGCTGGGACAGTTCATCCGGTCCGAGGTTCGCAGCAGTCGTGGTCGTGCGGACGCGGTAGTTCATACCCCTACCGCTATTTACGTTTTTGAGTTTAAACTGGACGGTACGGCCGACGCAGCTCTGAAGCAAATAGATGAGAAAGGTTATCTGATTCCTTATACCTTGGATGGCAGGAAATTAGTGAAAGTAGGTGTGAACTTCAGTAAAGAAACACGGAATATTGATGAATATATTGTCGTGGAGGAATAGGAACGAACAATCCTATATACGAGAAAGGCGATGGAGAATCAAATCTTCATCGCCTTTTCCATATATAGTATTTCATTTTATTTCTTCATCCTCAGTACCCGTATTCCCGTCCACTTATTATTGTCTTTCAGCATTTGGGACAAGGGGACTTTGGAGACGACCACTTTCTTGTCGGTAGAGGAAGCGTGTACCAGCAGGAGTTTGTTATCCGCATAGAAAGCGATTCCCATGTGGGCTACATCCAGCCCCGGAGTGTTGGTGGTGATGGCTATGATATCGCCGTCTTTAATCCACGGGAGGCCATCAGCGGGAAGTTTGGCTTTGGGAAGATAGTGAACTTCCTTGCCGGACAAGGATTGTTCAATCTTCTTCATTTTGGCTACGTTCTCCGGCGAATTGGCCAGCTGCTTGTAAAGTTGGGGATGGGAGGACATGTAGGAGATGGACAACCGTTCGGTGTCGGGACTCATGGCGCCCGTTACATCCTGAAGGAAGCCGTTGCGTACGCCATTGTTTATCCAGTCGGCAATATAATGCAGGCGGGAAGTGTACCCGTCGATTTTACCGTCACGGTAACGGATTTTTTGCAGGTTATCGGCGAAAGCGCTTTCCGAGATGTCTCCGTCGGCCAATTTGGGGGTGAGTGTCTCTGCCAGCACATATTCCACCAGCGTGGTGCAGTCTACCTCATCGCAGTTGATGACGAGTTCCTCGGGACCGTCTGCCTCCAACGTATGGGCCACGTATGGCACATCCAGATACTTTATTCCATTGCTCAACATATCTTTCCCTCCCTGGGCAGAAACGGAAGTTACCATGGCCGCGGCGCAGAGGGCGCTGAACATAAATTTAGTCATTGTTTTCATTTTTCTTTCTTTTGATTATTATTGTTCTTGAACGTAAAAAGGATGCAGCAAATTTACTACATCCTTTTTATAAAAGCTTAATCCGGAGGGATTAAATTCAATATTGCCGGATTAAATATTTATAATCTTCCTTTTTATCGAACGGAACAAGGGTAAAACCGTATTCGATGGCATTCTCCTTGCCCGGACGGATCAGATAGGGTTCATGGGCGGTTGCGCCCCAACTGTCGTCTCCACCGACACCCATCATGCGGTAGTCAATGAACAAATCGACCATCTTTTCCGGCAGAGGGTCGGTGAGGTGGCGGTGATTGGTCTTTTCGGTACGCGGGGCACCGTTGTCAATCGTATCGCCGCTATCCATGCTTTCCAGGGGATAGTTGGAGGCGTTCAGCTCAAAGGTGCGGTCGGCGATGAGCAGCAAACCACGTTGCGTCTTATCGGTAAGAGCGCACCAATAGATATCCGTGCGATGGTTGTTCTCCTGTGGGCGGACATACGGCTCGTACATATCCTTGACCGGGATGGCGTACTCTCCGATGAACTGGGAGGTACGGCGGTCTCGGTAATTCTCTTTCGGACCGCGACCGTAGTAGGTCAAGTCTGTAAAGCTTTCCGGCAGCTGCATCCGCAGGCCTACACGCGGTATCATCGGGGCTTGGTCTCCTTCGGCCATGAACCGGTTGTCTACCTTGATGACTCCGCTGGCATATATCTTATAGGTGATGTCCCAACGGGCGTCTGTCTGCGGAAAACGGTAGGTCACCTTTATTGTCGTGGCATTGCTGCCCGGAGTCACTTGGAAACTTTCGGCTTTTGGTTCTTGATAGCTTGCCTCTTTCCAGGCTTTGAGGCGGACGGGGAGGTTGGCTCCATAATCATTGTCCGTCGGTGCACGCCAGAAGAATGGGCGGGGACCTTGACCGTTCAGTATGTACTCGTGCTTCTTGTACAAATAGGAGGTGAGTAGGCCGCTTTGCTTGTCGAAGGTGGCTTTGAAGTCGGGACCGAAGAACGCCACCAAATTTCCCTCTTCCTTAGAAGTGGCGGGCTGCTGTGCCGTAGCCTCTTTCTTGTAGAAAGTATGGACGTAGGTCTGTTCGCGTGCGATGACCGTGCCGGCCGGGAGGAAAGGCTCTGCCGTCTTGATGGCTGCATAGAACTCGATACGCACATCTCCCGTTGTCTGTTTCTCTTTGGGGATGCCGTTCAGAAAGCCGGTGGTTACCGTCTTGCCCGGTGCAGCATGGATATTTTCAATCTTGCCACGGTAGACTTCCTTTCCATGGTCGCGGATGATGTAGTAGAAGTCGTACTTGTCGAGATTGGTGAAAGAGAAATCATTGCGGATTTTCACGGTGGAAGTTTGCTTGTCGAAATCAAGGAACTTGATGTTCTGGTAGACTTTACCCATCTCTTCTGTCTGCGGCTTGACACTGCGGTCGGGATATACCACGCCGTTGATGCAGAAATTACCGTCAGAGGGAGTGCCGTTCTCGCCATAGTCGCCGCCATAAGTCCAGTATTTACGGCCATCGTCAGTCTTGGCGGCGAAGCCTTGGTCTACCCAGTCCCAGATACAGCCGCCCTGGAGGATGGGATATTTTTCGATGATATCCCAGTAGTCCTGGAAGTTACCGAGACTGTTGCCCATGGCATGGGCATACTCGCAAAGAATGAGGGGACGCGTCATCTCTTTGTTCCGGGCATACTTCTCCAGATAGGAAGGGGGAGCATACATCGGGCAGTAGATGTCCGTATTCCATTCCAACAGTGCACGTTCATACTGGATGGGACGGCTGTCGAGTGTCTTCAAGGTGTTGTAAGTGACGTAGAAATTCAATCCGTTCCCGGCTTCGTTGCCCAGCGACCAGATGATGACTGACGGATGGTTCTTGTCCCGCTCGTACATATTCATGGTGCGGTCGAGATGGGCATTCATGAAGAGCGGATTGTTTCCCCGCGTACCGCCTACCCGCAAGTCGTAACCCATGCCGTGACTTTCGATATTGGCTTCGTCGATGACGTAGATACCATATTCATCGCAGAGTTCGTAGAAACGTTCCTGCTGGGGATAGTGGCAAGTGCGTACGGTATTGACATTGTATCTCTTCCAAAGCTCGAAGTCTTTCTTCATCAGTTCTTCGGAGACATAGTGACCGGTGTTCTCGTTGTGTTCGTGATAGTTCACGCCTTTCACGAGGATGGGTTGCCCGTTCACCAGCAGTTGCTTGTCCTTGATTTCCACTGTGCGGAATCCTACTTTGCAGCTTGTCGCTTCAATCACATCCCCGTTAGGTCGCTTTAGGCTGATGACGAGGGTATAGAGGTTGGGTGTTTCGGCTGTCCATTGCAAAGGTTCCTGGATGGTTTTCTTAGTGAACTCCACTTCTGTCTGGTCACCGCTGACCTGGGTAGAGGACTGGGCTATCTGCTGGTCGTTCTTGTCCAGCAGGCGGTAGCCAACGAGAAATGGGGAATTTTGTCCGCTTTCATTGGTAAACTGCACCTTTACCTTGAGGATACCGTTCCGGTAGTTGTCGTCCAGAGGAGCTTCCACCTTGAAGTCTGTGAGATGGATTTGAGGCTGGGCATATAAGTAAATGTCCCGTTCGATACCACTGATGCGCCAGAAGTCCTGGCATTCCAGATAGTTGGCATCGGAAAAGCGGTGTATCTGAATGGCAATGACATTCTTCCCTTTCTTGGCAATGGCGCTGACGTTGAAACGCGCCGGAGTCTTTGCATCTTTACTCATGCCTACAAACTTGCCGTTAAGGTAGTAGAAGGCTGCCCCGCGTACACCGTCGGCACTCAGGAAAATCTCCTTATCGTCCCAGTCTCCCGGAAGGGTGAACTCGCGGCGATAGGTGCCGGTGGGATTCCATTCCTTGGGAACGTACGGAGGGTTGGGCTTGTCCCAATAAGGAGGATAGCCCGAAGAACAGAACTCATAGGGATGGTTCACGTAGATGGGCGTGCCGAATCCTTGCAACTCCCAGTTTCCGGGTACATTGATGTCCGGCCAGCGGCTGGCGTCCACACGGTCCATCATGAAGTCCGTGGGGCGGTCGGCGAAGGCTTCCACGTAATGGAATTTCCATTTCCCGTTGAGGGATAGGCGGTAGGTTCCGTTCTTGCGGTCATTGATGACGGCATCGGCCTCCGTGACGTAGGAGGTGAACGTACTGCGTGCAGGCTCCCGGTTGATGCTTGTCAGCTTGGGGTTGGTAATCTCTTCGTAGCGGTTGTTTTCCTGTGCGGTCAAGGCAAGAGGAAATGCGGCTAGGCAGAGCAACAAGTTCTGTATTCCCATAGAATTATTATTTATTGTTTTCAAAAACAAGTCCGTCGCGTAGCCACTTCTCCAATTCTTCCGTCCATTGGCGTTTGTAGGTGAAGTTATCCCGGAATCCCCAGCCGTGTCCACCGGTGGGGTAGGCATGCAGACTGGCAGGTACTTTATGGTCGCGCAGGGCAAGGAAGTAACCGATGCCGTTGATGGGCGGCACTGCGTCATCGTCCGAAGAAAGCATGATGAAGGCTTGCGGAGTGCGCGGGGATACTTGTCTTTCGAGGGAGTATTTCTGTTCCAACTCCTGGGAAGGGTTTTCTCCGAGCAGGTTCTTGCGGGAACCTCCGTGGGTAACTCCCTTCTGCATGGAAATCACAGGGTAGAACAGAATCTGGAAATCGGGACGGGTATTGTCACTGCTGTATAGTGTGGCGAGTGAAGCTGCCAGGTGTCCGCCGGCAGAAGCGCCCATGACGCCTACACGCTGAGGATTGACACTCCATTCGGCAGCGTGTTCACGCACCATTCGGATGGCTTGTTCGGCATCGGAAAGGGGCACTTCATTGTGTCCGTTGGGCATGCGGTATTTCAGTACTGCATAGGTGATGCCTTGTGTGTTGAACCAGGAAGCCATGTCGTGTCCCTCGTGGTTCATGGCCAGACCGCTGTATCCGCCTCCCGGGCACATGATGATGGCCATGCCGTTAGGGTGGGGGGCAGGGTACACTGTAAGGGTAGGTTCGGTAACATTGGAGACGCCTCCGTTGTTCCGGCCTTGTTCGGTTCCGGTCAGTTCGTTGTTATTGGGGGCACCGTTGGGCCACAAAGGTAGCTCAACGGGCTTTTGTGCAGATAACATGGTCGTTGCAAATAGAAAAGATAAAAGTAGAATCTTTTTCATGTTCTTGGTATTTAAAGGTTATTTGGTTTTCATGGAAGCTTTGATGAGGTAGAATATCAGAATGGCATAAGCACCTAGCGCCAGCACTTCAGACCAAGTGTTTTGCAACCATGCATCGTTCACGAGGTTGATTCCTCCGAAGCGCATGGCAGCGCTTACCACGCCCATCAATGCACCGCCGGCAATGAAACCGGAGGCAAGCAGTGTGCCTTTTTCCCCGCGTTCGGCATTGAGAGCGGCATCCTTGCTGCGGCTGGTCACGTACCAGTTGACGGCACCGCCCACTACTAACGGGACATTCAGTTCCAATGGGATGAACATACCCAATGCAAATGCCAGTGCGGGAATCTTGCAGAAGTTGAGGATGACGGCCAGCACTGCACCGATGCCGTAGAGCAGCCAAGGAGCACCCACACCGTTCATCAGAGGTTCGATAACGGCTGCCATGGCATTGGCCTGCGGAGCGGCCAGTTGTCCGCTGGTGAAACCGTATGTCTTGTTCAGGATAATCATTACACCACCTACGGTAGCGGCAGAAACGATGGTTCCGAGGAACTTCCAGGTCTCCTGCTTGGCAGGCGTGCTACCCAGCCAGTAACCGATTTTCAAGTCTGTGATGAAGCCTCCCGCCATGGACAGTGCCGTACATACAACACCACCCATCACCAGTGCCGCAACCATTCCTCCGGGACCTTTCAACCCTACGGCTACCATGACTACGGATGCCAGAATCAATGTCATCAGCGTCATTCCGGATACGGGATTTGTGCCCACAATCGCAATGGCATTGGCTGCCACGGTAGTGAACAGGAAAGCGATACCTGCTACCAGCAGGATGGCTACAATGGTATGTGTCAGGTCACCTTGCATCACATCGAAGTAGAAGAACAGAACAACCAGCAGCAATGTGATGATGGAGCCGATGGCGATAATCTTCATGGAGATGTCCCGTTGCGTGCGCTTCACGCTGGCCTCTACATTGGATTTACCGCCCATTTCCTTGGCAGCCAGCCCTACGGCGCTCTTAATGATGCCCCAGGACTTGATAATGCCGATGATACCTGCCATGGCTATACCACCGATACCGATGCTCTTGGCATAGTATTTGAAAATATCTTCCGGAGCCATAGCGCCTACGGTTGCTGTGATTTCGGGGTTCCATTGGTTCAGTACGGAGTCTCCCCAAATCATGGACATACCGGGGATGATAATCCACCATACGGCCAGCGAACCGGCACAGATGATGGACGCGTATTTCAGTCCCACGATATAGCCCAGACCGAGCACAGCAGCACCCGTATTAACCTTGAATACCAGCTTGGCTTTCTCGGCCAGCATTTCGCCGAGGCCGCATACGCGGGTAGTGAAATTCTCGTTCCACCAGCCGAAGGTTGCCACGATGAAGTCGTATAGACCACCGATGATACCTGCCATGAGTAATGGTTTTGCCTGGCTGCCGCCCTTTTCACCGGAGACGAGCACTTGTGTGGTGGCTGTTGCTTCGGGGAAGGGATACTTGCCGTGCATGTCGCTCACGAAATATTTACGGAAGGGGATAAGGAAGAGAATACCCAGCACACCTCCCAGCAGAGAGCTGATAAAGACTTGTGCAAAGGTGACGGTGATTTCTTTCGGATAGGTCTCTTGGAGAATATAGAGTGCCGGAAGGGTGAAGATGGCACCTGCCACGATGACACCCGAGCTGGCACCGATAGACTGGATAATGACGTTTTCGCCCAATGCGTTTTTGCGTTTGGCGGCACCCGATACGCCGACGGCAATGATGGCGATGGGGATGGCGGCTTCGAATACTTGCCCCACCTTCAGCCCCAGATAGGCGGCTGCGGCCGAAAAGAGGATGGCCATCAGAATACCCCATGTCACCGACCAGGCATTTACTTCTGAATACTTCTTATCCGGGCTCATCAGAGGGTTGTACACTTCTCCCGGTTTCAATTCACGGAACGCATTTTCCGGTAGTCCGGTAATAGGTTCTTCTTCTTGTTTCATAGGTTTTGTAGTTTTATGTTTTTCTTTAATAGACTTCAAAGATAGTGCAAACCGAATGCAGGATAAAATGAGCAAGCTCATTATTATTCTGCTGAGGTGCAGCCTATCTTCGCATTTTAGGCAAAGAAAGCAAAAAAAAAGGAGATTTAAAAAAATCTCCTTAATTCTGTATGGTAAAATGCTTATTTGGCATCTTTAGCGGTCATGTCCCCTTCGATAAATAATCGCATGATTTCCGTTTTGGCATTGGTGCGCAGGGTAATGGATTTCTTGAAGTGTCCGGGGTATCTTCCGGTTCCATTATAAGTTACTTTCACTGTTCCAGTCTTTCCCGGTGCTATCGGTTCTTGTGAATATTCGGGAACGGTACATCCGCAGGAAGCTACAGCCTGATGGATGACAAGCGGAGCATCGCCTACGTTCGTAAACTTAAAGGTGTAGCTGACCACAGGACTGTTTTCGGAGAATGTGCCGAAGTTGTGGGTGGTCTGTTCGAATTTGATGTCTGCCTTTCCTTGTGCATAGGCATAACCGATGCTCATAACCAGCAGCATCATATAAAAAACGACTTTCTTCATGTTCTTATCTTTTTTATATTTCAACGGCGCAAAGGTAACCCATTTTCATTAAAATAATGCCTATGGCGTGCGAAATTGTATTAAATCGGGCTCAAAAGGTCTCTGTACGAATGATAAGCAGGGAAAAATAGGGGAAGCGGATGGTCGCTATCCGCTTGCTGTCATTGATATACTTCTCTTCCGGAGTGCCTACATTCTCAAAATAGTGATACCGGTATTCGGGATGCAGGCGGATGCAGCGGTGAATCTCATCGGTGCATCTGGACAGCTTCATGATGACAACCGCACTGTTTTCGCTTGTCAGTTTCTCTATCTCTTCTGTCGTAGTAATGCCGGGTATCACCGTCAGCCGCTCTT
>ENA-OPEZ01000469-OPEZ01000469.1-human-gut-metagenome-genome-assembly--contig:-NODE-469-length-9902-cov-1.853458_pt1 | contig 9902 bp, 7 predicted proteins | sample MGYA00241307_ERZ501548 | MGnify/ENA primary metagenome ERZ501548 (study PRJEB25962, sample SAMEA1969296) | human gut metagenome | biome: human gut; feature: human-associated habitat; material: faeces... | reverse complement strand
GTGAGGATCCCGACGCTCTCGCCGACGAGCTTGCCGATGTGTTTTGGGTGCTTGTGTGCATCGCAAACCAGACGGGGGTCGACCTGACTGTGGCGTTTGAGAAGAATCTCGCCAAGAAAACCGCGCGCGACAGCCACCGGCATCTCGAAAATCCGAAATTGTCTAAATAAAAATACAAATCTTATGGAACAAAACAATCAAGACCGTTACAAAATGGTGATTGGCGAAAGCCATGTGACCACCGACGATGCTTTTGTCGCTGCCGACGTGAAGGCGATTCTCGACAAGCATTTCGATGAGAACAACAATGTGGAGGTTTACAAACGTTGCTTCAACGCCATCGACCTTACCACTCTCAACTCTACCGACACTGTTTCGTCGGTTACGAAATTCGTTACACGTGTGAATGATTTCGAGACTGAGTATCCTGAGTTGCCAAACGTGGCGGCTATCTGCGTATATCCTAATTTCGCGATGGTGGTCAGCGGTGCGCTTGAGGTGAGCGGGGTGCAGAAGGCTGTCGTTGCCGGATCGTTCCCTTCGTCGCAGACTTTCCTTGAAATCAAAACCACTGAGGCGGCGCTCGCTGTGGCTGACGGTGCTACGGAGGTCGACATCGTGTTCAACCTCGGTCTGTATTACGACGGACAGTATGAGGAGCTTGCCGACGAGATTTCTGAGATAAAGCATTCTGTGCGCGACGCCCACTTGAAGGTGATTCTTGAGACAGGCGCGCTGAAGACGGCTCTCGACATACGCAACGCGGCTATCCTGTCGATGTACTCGGGCGCGGATTTCATCAAGACGTCGACCGGCAAGGTTTATCCGGGCGCCACTCTCGAGGCTGCTTACGTGATGCTCCATGCCATTAAGGAATATTACGAGAAGACGGGACGCAAGGTGGGATTCAAGGTGTCTGGCGGCGTGTCGTCGACCGACGATGCCGTTCGCTACTATACGCTCGTCCGCGAGATTCTCGGAGAGGAATGGCTCACAAACGAGTTGTTCCGCATCGGCACGTCGCGTGCTGCAAACTATATCCTTTCGTCTATCGTTGGCAAGGAGGTGAAATTCTTCTAAGGCGCGACAGATTGCAGGAAACATTGGAATCCCGGCCGGCTTGTCCCGGTTGGGATTTTTTTTGCGCATGGAGGGTCGCGGGTCTGCATCCGCGACGGACGCGACAGGGGCGGCTCTGACGCGTTTTCACCGCTCAGGCGACGAATTAGTCGTCTGCGGCGGCAGAAGCCGTCAGAGGCCGTTAAAACAGCCCTGGGGCGTGACGCCTTTGCCGTGTCGTTCTTCAGTGTGATAAACAAACAACGAGGCTGCGTTCAAAAAAACGCAGCCTCGTTGTTGTTATGTCGGGTTTCTTAGAACTTGAAAGCTGTTGGTTGTATCACACCCGGAATTTTGTAGACAGTCGAGATTGTGCCTTTTACAGTCACTTTCTTGCCAAGATTCTCAGGATGCTCCTTCAAGTTGAGCGCAGCGCGTACGTCGCCAGCCGGAAGACCGATGGCAATACATTTCTTCACGTCTTTTTCCGATGCTTTGTCGGCGATGAGCACATTCAGGTTGTTGGCGCCTTCGGCGGTGAATTTAGCCGATGTGTTGGCGTCGATGCTGCTTGAGAAGCCCACGATGTAGCCGCTCGCCCATTTGTCGGAGCCTGTGATGCCGCCGAGCACGTCAGATGCAGTGTAAGGCTTTGTCTCCGAGCCGTCGTTGCCGCTGTCGGCAGCGCCGCTTCTCTTACCTACGAGAAGGTTGTCGAAGCACCATGTTGCATAGTTGGCGTCGGTTCCTGCTGTGTAGCGGAAGCCGATATAGAGTTTGCCGCTGAACTTGCTGAGGTCAACATCGCCGCTCTTCTCCCATGAGCTGTATCCGCTTGCCGGCGCAGTGGCGATGTTGCAGTTCAATTTGGTGAGTTTTGCCTCTGCCGGATTGTTGGATGTCATCACATAAACCTCAAAATTGGATTTTGTGCTGCCGTAGCCGTTCACCTGTGTGTCGAAGCTCATCACCTTGGCTGCCATCTTGTCGAAGTCAACGAGCGGAGTGATAAGCCATGCGTCAAATGGGGCTTTGCCTTTGTAGCCTGAGAATGTGGCGTAGACGTTGCCGCTGAATGCGCGCATTGACCAGTTCTTGTTGCCCGATGCGGTCACCGAGGTCCATCCGTCGCCGAGAAGGTTGCTGTCGGCAAGGTCTACATAACCGTCGGTGCCGGGGTTGAACGACTCGAAGTTTTGGTCGATGAGGTTCACTGCGGCTGTCGACACGAATACAAATTCGTTGGCGGCTCCGCTGTTGCCGGTGATGGCTGTAATGCCGTATTGCTTGCCGATTGTGCCGTGGAGCGTGATTGGTGCGCCAAAGTTGTCGGGGTTGTCGGCAAGGTTGGCTTTTGTGCGGAGTGCCGAACCTTGTGGAAGGTCGATTACAACGCATTTCTTATAGTCGCGTTCCGAAGCGTTGTCGGCTATGACGAGTGTGTTGGGCAGTGTGGCCTTTGTCCACTCGATGTCGGCGTTGCTCTTCACCTCTGATACGCCAGGGGCTACAGCGCCTACGATATAGCCTTTCACCCAAAGCGCGCGGGTGTAGTTCTCGTTGCCGAGGCTGATGGCTTTTGCCACATCGACAGGATTGTTCTGTGTGCCGATTTGCTCCTCATAGATGCAGTCGCTGAGGCTGCGGAGCGTGAGCTGCCATGAGTTGTTGAAGTAGCCGAGGATACCAACCACTGAAATCTCGCCCTCCGGAAGGGTCTCGTAGTAGAAGTTTGAGTATCCGCTTGTGCGCACGGCGATGGTTGAATTGCCGTCGGTGAGGTTCTGCGACACGGTGGTCTGGTAAGAGGCGAAGGTCTCTTTGCCGCCGTTCACAAATTTAACGCCGTCGAAGCGCACGAGCTGGCTCTGATATTTGCGGATGCCGGCTGCGTCGGTCGGGAGCGAGGCGATTGATGGCACACGGAGTGTGTCGATTTTCTCTGGCTCCGGGAATCCGTTGAGCTGTGCGTGCTGCTTGAAGAATTCAAGCGGCATGAATGTGGTCTGCCAGCCGAATGAGCTGCTGTATTCGGGCAAGCCGAATTGCTGGAGTCCTGAATATTTGCCGATATACATGTCTGTTGCGTCGATCACCACTTCCTGACCGGGACGGTACGATGCATAAAGGCTGTTGGCGTTGATGCTGAACGTGATGCACGAAGGTGTCTCGCCGGCTTCGCTGTAGGTGTCCTGAATCACAAGATTCTTGTAGATGTTGCCCGACTCGTCCGACGACACGACGCGGCCCTTGATGATGTAGTGGGTCTTGCCGTCGTCCTTATATCCGATGGTGTCGACGCAGTTGTTGGCTTCCTGCCAGTATTTGGTCTTAAGTTCTTCGATGCTGGTATTGGCCTCGATGGTGGCAACGGGGGCTACCATTGGCGGGGTGTCCCAATTGTCATCGCAGCTCGTTGCGGCGAGGGCTGCGAAAAGCATTGCCGAGATATATAACTTTGAATGTTTCATCTTTATATCGTATTTTTTTTATTGTTGTAAATCTGTTGTTTAGAAGCGCACTCCTACGTTGGCGAAGATGCGGATGCCCTGTGCGTAGTAGTAGCGGTTCGGATATTTGTCGGCGCTGTAGTTCGTGTAGTCGAAACGGCTCTGCTGATAACCTCCGGTCTGGATGTCGGTCTTGTTGAGCAGGTTGTTGACGCTGACGTTGAAGTTGAGCGAAAGGCTGCGGTTGATGTAGACCAGTTTGCCTACGCTGAGGTTCAGAAGGAATGCGTCGCGGAGCTTCTCCTGGTTGGTGATTTCCTTGACCTTTGCCTCATATTGCTCGCGGTTCTCGCAGAACGAGAGCAGTCCGGGCATGTATTCGTGGCGGATTGGCGACAAGTCGACGTAGGCGTCGCCGAGCCATGTGCCGTTGATTTCAAAGAACCACTGATGAGGGGCGTTGTAGTTGATCGAGAGGCTGCCTGCGGTTTGCGGTGTGCCGCCTACGTAGAAGTTCTTGAGATAGACAATCTGCGTGGTGTCGGCTTTGGCGCCGTTCTCGAAGCTGCGGGTGCCGCGCGGACGGTTCTTGTACTGGTAGCGCGAGAACGTGCCGGCAAACGAAACGGTCAAGTCGGGGGTGATTTTTACTGCCAGTCCAACCTCTACGCCTTTGTAGGTCTTGTTGACTCCGGTAAGTACGTAGTTGGTGAATGTCGAGAAGTTGTCATCGTAGAACGAGCTGCGGGTGGTGCCGTCATAGCTGTTGGTCCAGAATCCGGTGATTTTACCACGCACGCGGCTGTAGTTGAAGATGTAGCTCAAGTCTCCGCTCAGGATGCGTTCGCTCTTGAGTCCGAGGATAGTGTTGTCTTTGATTCTCGGTGAGATATACACGTTGTCGGCGAGCGGTGCGCGCGTGCCGTAAGTGGCGTTGAGCGTGAAGAAGTTGTGACCGTCCAACTTGTAGGTGGCGCCGGCCTTGAGCATTGCGTTGTCAAACGTGTGGGTTTTGCCCTTGCCGAGAGAGTTCTTCGGCGCGCGTCCATTGCGCATCTTTCCGTCGCGCTGATACTGCGTGTAGCTGAGTTTCAAGCCATAGTTGAAGTCCCAGTGGTTGCGGTTGATCATGTTCTGCAACCAGGCGGTGGCGATGATTGAGTTGATGTCATAGTTGTAGCCGAACTTGTCGCCCTTGTAGACTTTCGCCATCGGGTTGTCAAGGTCGTTGATGAGCATCGTCGGATCGTCGGGATAGTCGCGCTCGGTAAACTTGTCGGTATCGGTCCAGTATTCGCCGCCGAGAAGGTCGCGCATTGTCTTGTAGTAGGTGGCTTTGGTATAGTTGAAGCCCACGCCGCCCTGAAGGGTCATATATTCGTTCAAGCGGTGGTTGAGTGTCGAGTTGAAGGCGAAACTCAGCTGGTTGCTGTGACGGTTTTCAAGAATGTAGGTCGAACCGTTGTAGTTCGGATTGGCTCCTTCGGCAAAGAGTTTCTTTGCGTTGTAGTTCGACATATAAAGTCCGTCCCAGTTGAGCTGGCGCATGTCTTCGTCGTTGCGCCAACGCTCGGTGTAGAGGTTGAACGCTTCCTCGTTGCTCTTGTAGTACGAAGGCAGGTAGCGGTAGTAGTCCGGACGCGGATCTGCGGCTTTGTCCCAGTTGAGTGCCGATGACGAATAGAGTGAGTAGCGGAGGGCGGCGCCGGTGTTGAGGGTGGTGCCTGCCTTCTTGTTCCATACCCAGTTGACGATGGCTGTCGGGTCAAACGACTCTATCACTTTGGCATTGCGCTTCTTGCCGTCCTGCCAGCCCCAGTTGGGGTTGTAATAGTTATTGCCGACCAGATCGTAAGCTTCCTGCGTCGCCGCCTGCTGCGCACCGCGTTCGGTAGGAGCGCCCAGCAGCCGCGGCGTGTCGGCGCGCCGTAGAGCGTGATGCCGAGGCTGTGGTTGGCGTTAAACACTTTCTGCAGCGACAGAAACAGTCCGGCTGAGTTGTAGAACGTGCCTTCTGTAATGCCTTCCTTGCTGTAGCGGCCTACGGCTGAGAGCGTAAACGCCCATCCGTTTTCTTTAAGACCGGTGGAGTAGGTGACCATGCCGCGCATTGTGTAGGCGCCGTTGGTATACGAAACGCTGCCTCGGAAGCCGGGGGCATAGTTGGATGCCAGAGTGTTGACGTTGGTAGAGCCGCCGATCTCGCCGAGGGTGTAGTTTGACGGGGTTAGCCCGATGCTTGCTGCCTTGCTCTTGAATGCCTGATTCATGCCGCCGAACGAGGAGTAGTTGAAGCGGCCGCGGATTGCGTCGGTGAGATGCACGCCGTTGACATACATCTGCGAGTATTCCTGGGCATAGCCGCGCAGACGGAATCGCATTACGGAGAAGTCGTAGCTTGCGGCGTTGTAGTAGACGTCGTCCGACGCGCCGGCAAGCATGCCGATTGATTGGTCGTTGCCTTCCTCGTCTTCAATCTGGTTCTCGTCGAGAACCGCCATGTCGGTGCTGGTGGCAATACTTTTGTCCACAGCCATCTTGAGCGTGCCGAGGTTGGTGACGCTGTGGCTGTCGATTGCCACGCTGGTCACAATGTCCTTGTAGCCATAGGCAATCACTGTCAGTGTCTCGTCGCCGGTATGGGCGGCTGAGATGCGGAAGTCGCCGTTCGGGCCGGTAAAGGCGCTGCTTCCCTGTTGGAGAAGTACGGTGGCACCTGCTATCGGCTGTCCGCTGTCGGCGTCAACCACCACTCCGCTCACGCCTGTGTTCTGTGCGAACGCGGGCATCACGGCGAGCAGGAGCAGCGTGATAAACAGTTTTAGTTTCATAAATTAGTTGGTTTATTTTTGTTTGTTTGATTTCGGTTATTTGAGTTCCCTGGTCAGGAATATCTGTGTGGGGAAGTGGTCGCTGTAGCCGTTGAGATAAACGCCGCTGGCAAACGTGCGGAGCGGATAGCCGGTGCGGTCGCCTTCCTCGGTGCGGATGCCGGGAATGTCGTTGTGAACCTTGCACTTGAAGTATTTGAGCGTCGACCGGTCCTTGCCGACAAGGTTGTAGTTGATGATTATCTGGTCGAAGAGGTTCCACTGTCCGCGGTAGGCGAGGGTGCCCACGCCGCTGGCAAGAACATCCCACCAGGGGTTGTACCAGCCGCCTTCCTCTACGTCCTTGACGTTGCGTTTGGCGCCGAGCACCTCTGCGCAGCTGGGGTCCATAGGGTCGTCGTTCAAGTCGCCCATTATGATGATTTTCTGCTTAGGATTTATGGCAAGCACGGAGTCGGCGATATGTTTCGACAACGCTGCGGCTGCCTCGCGGAGGTAGCTCGACTGCTTTTGTCCGCCAAGACGTGACGGCCAGTGGTTGACAATCACACTTACCGGCTCGCCGAGAAGAAGGCCGCTGACACACGATTGGTCGCGGGTGCGGAAATTGGGGTTCGACTCGACGACAAGGGTGTGGTGGGTCACGTTGAGCGGGCGGAACAAGCGTGGGTTGAACAGGAAACCTACGTCGATGCCGCGGCGGTCTGGTGAGTCGTGGTGTAGCACTTGCAGATTCCATGCCTTGAGCTGCTCGTCGCGGGCGAGATCCTGCATGACGGTGATGTTCTCAACCTCGGAAACGCCGATGATGGCAGGTCCCATAGGTGTGAGGTCGGTCTTCATGTTGCTGATAGCGTAGGCAAGATTGTGGATTTTGTTCCAGTAGCGTTTGCCTGTCCACTTGCGCGAGCCGTTGGGGGTATACTCTGCGTCGCGCCCCAGCGGGTTGTTGGGGATGGTGTCAAAAAGGTTCTCCAAATTGTAGAACGCAACGCCTGCCACTTGGTAGCGTTTTCCTTGTCCTTGCATCGGCAATGTTGCCAACAGGACAATCGCAAATGCGAGAGATAGAATCCGTTTCATATCGTTTTTTGTTTTTCGTTTGCAAATGTACATTAAAAAGAAATTCCAAAAATAACAAAAAAATGTCATATACAAGGAAATACATCTCTAAAATTGACTCCCTCCGATAGTTTTTTGTCATTTCTTACCAAAAATCGCATTTATTGCCTTTCTGCAATCTGTTTACGCATAACGAGCATTGTCTAACGGGTGAAAGTCCCGAGCAAGCCCTAATGGCGGGAATTGCATAGTCAAAGGCAAGGGTGTCCATCGTGAGGTGGAATCTGAAAGAAGCCGGCGGCAAACATCTTCCCAAGTCAATGGCTGCCACCAAAAAGATAGGTCGGAAAACGAAAGTGGAGCTGTGTCAAAATAGACGCAATCTCTTTGTGTAATATGTTGTAAAACACGAAGTTGAAGTGCTATATTGGTTGAATTACATTCGATAATTTCGATGCAAAATTAGATAAAATCTATTTTGTAGAACAAAATCGTTTGACTAATTTTGCAAAAAATGAACTATGATACAAGTAAACAAGGGTATATGTCCTCACGACTATATTTGTCCGCTGATTAAGGCGTGTTCGGTCGGGGCAATTCCACAGGATTCCGAAGGTTTTCCGGTGATAGATTTCAACCTTTGCATCGAGTGCGGCAAATGCGTGAGAAAATGCCCTATGAAGGCAATGGACAAATAGAAGGAGACAATCGATAAATCGTTTAAAAAAATTGTTTTAATTGTTATGTCACCTACTTTCATTCGATTCAAACAATGGCTTGGCAGGCTGTCGTTTCGTACAGGCATAGTAGTGGCAACACTCTGTGTAATCAGCTATATAGTTTCATTTACTCAGATGTTGCTTCCCGTATCGGCAACAACGAAAGGTGTATTATGGGTGGTGTTTTTCGGACTTGCCAAAACATTTCAATATGCAGCACTGCTCATTTTAGGAACTGCTGGTTTGACTCGCATTAAAGCCATATTCAAATACCGAAAATAAATCAGACAGCCATTAATAAACACGGATCATGGTTAATCACAAAAGAAAATATTATCGGGCAGCCCTCGAAAAGGAGGTGATTTTTAGCATTATACCGTAGGCAAAAAAAAGAAAGCAACCGGCGGGCATTGTCTGCCCGTCGGTTGCTCCTGTGGTATGGGGCCGCTATAATTCAAAGCCGAATTTAAATCCCAAATTGCAATTGATGTCGTCGGCTTTCAGGACTTTTAAATCTTGATTGATTTGAAAGTTCCACTCACCGGCCAAGTAGACTGCACGTTTCTTCGGCAACGCATAGCGCAAACCAAGTTGGCAAGCACAATAAACGCCGTGCATATCGCCGATTCCGTAGCCCAGCTTTCCGTCTGCAAATGGCGTGAAGCGTTTGGCGTTCAGTAAATTAATCCTTAACTCGCCGAATATAGGCACTGTTAGATATGTTGTGCCTCTTGAGCTGTAGACATTTGCTGCTGCGCCCAAGCCGACAAACACAAAGTTGTTGAATTGGCAACCGACCGATGCCGATGCGCTGAAATGGCTGGGTGAGAATATATTTTTGTCCAGAGGCATCATCTCTCCTGTGGGGGATTCAATATATGCTTCGCCGCCTAATCCCCACAGATATCCTGTTTCAAAAAACGCCTTTAATCCCTGAAGTGTGTGCCGTGCTTGATATTTTGAAATCGCTGTTGAATCTCTTTTTGCCGCCTCTTGCGCCTGGCATACCATTGCCGTTATCAATGCGATGAAGATTAATAAGATTGATTTTTTCATAATGCTGTGTTTTTTTTCGGTTAGTTATGCAACAGACTGCGTTAAGGTAGCCCGGATGGTCTAAAACTCGTAGCCAACTTTAAAGCCAAAAGCTCCATATAGCCCCCAGTCGTCGTTGGTTAAGAAGGTGGAGAAGTCGGTGTATTGAAAGACAGCATCGGCGGCGGCATAAACCGCGTGATGCTTCTTCATCCCTATCCTTACGCCCAGCTGGTTCTCCCAATAAAAACCTCGTGCGCGGTCGCCCATACTGTATCCCATTCTGATGTCGAAGAATGGCATTACTCGTTTGTCGTTTAGACAGTTCACCCTCAGGTCGGCGAACAGAGGCACGCTGATATAGCAGTTTTCGTTATGCCGATAAGAGTCGATGCCGGCGCCGATTCCGAAATACACGAAGTTGTTCAATTGAAAGCCCTGAGAGGTTGTAACGCTGAACTTGTTCGGGAGATGCGGCCCATTTTGGTCGTCGATGCCCCAAAAATATCCAGCCTCATAAAAAGCCTTGTATCCGTCCATTGTATGTCGGTTGTTGTAGCGCGTTGTTTTTGTAGCGTCTGCTTCTTGCGCCTGGCATCCTATCGCCGTTATCAATGCGATGAAGATTAATAAGATTGTCCTTTTCATACTGTAAATTTTTAAGATTAATAAGGCTGTTTTTGTCAGGTTGATGAACGATATTGCAAAGCTAAGCAATCAATTTTATATTTCAAAACGTTTTTGTT
>ENA-OPEZ01000457-OPEZ01000457.1-human-gut-metagenome-genome-assembly--contig:-NODE-457-length-10255-cov-2.045882_pt1 | contig 10255 bp, 10 predicted proteins | sample MGYA00241307_ERZ501548 | MGnify/ENA primary metagenome ERZ501548 (study PRJEB25962, sample SAMEA1969296) | human gut metagenome | biome: human gut; feature: human-associated habitat; material: faeces... | reverse complement strand
CTTATCGCTTACAACAGGACTATTGAGGATATCAGACAGATTATAGGTGCAGATTCTTTAGGCTACCTTGGAATTGACAGACTTCATGAGATGGTAGAGGGATTGCCAATCTGCATGGGCTGTTTCACAGGAAAATATCCGATGGAGCCACCAAAGGATGATATCAGAGGCGAGTATTTTGATAAAGAAATAGACCTCGAGAGAAAAATGCTTAATCGCTAATAAAGGAGAGAATATGAGTACAGACAGATACACAAGTCCTCTTTCTGAGCGCTATGCCAGCAAAGAGATGCAGTATATTTTTTCGCAGGATATGAAATTTACCACTTGGAGAAAGCTCTGGATTGCTCTTGCAGAGACTGAGATGGAGCTTGGGCTTTCACAGGATGGCAAGCCGGTTATCACACAGGAACAGATTGATGAATTAAAGGCACATGTGGATGACATCAATTATGATGTGGCAAAGGAGCGTGAGAAGCTTGTGCGTCACGATGTAATGAGCCATGTCTATGCATATGGACAGCAGTGCCCTAAGGCAGCAGGAATTATACATCTTGGAGCAACCTCATGCTATGTAGGTGACAATACAGATATCATCATCATGAATGAAGCATTAAAGCTTGTTCACAAAAAGCTTATAAGTGTTATTGCAGAGCTTGCAAACTTTGCTGATAAGTATAAGAATCAGCCAACTCTTGCATTTACACATTTCCAGCCGGCACAGCCGACAACAGTTGGAAAGCGTGCCACACTGTGGCTGAATGAGTTTATGCTGGATCTCGAGGATTTAGAGTATGTGCAGGGCACATTAAAGCTCCTTGGCTCAAAGGGCACTACAGGAACACAGGCCAGCTTCCTTGAGCTCTTCAACGGAGACGATGAGACAATAGACAAGATTGATCCGATGATCGCAAAGAAGATGGGCTTTAAGGATTGTTATCCGGTGTCAGGCCAGACATATTCCCGTAAGGTAGATACAAGAGTGGTAAATGTGCTCGCAGGCATTGCTGCATCGGCTACAAAGATGTCAAACGATATCAGACTGCTCCAGCATCTTAAGGAAGTAGAGGAGCCGTTTGAGAAGAATCAGATAGGTTCATCAGCCATGGCATACAAGAGAAATCCTATGAGAAGTGAGAGAATTGCATCTCTTTCAAGATATGTTCTTGCAGATGTAATGAATCCTGCAATTACTTCAGCTACACAATGGTTTGAGAGAACACTTGACGATTCAGCAAACAAGCGTCTTTCAATACCTGAGGGCTTCCTTGCAATAGACGGAATCCTTGACCTTTGCCTCAATGTGGTAGATGGACTGGTAGTATATCCAAAGGTTATTGAAAAGCACTTTATGGCAGAGATTCCATTCATGGCAACAGAGAACATCATGATGGATGCTGTAAAGAACGGTGGAAATCGTCAGGAGCTCCATGAGAAGATCAGACAGCTCTCAATGCAGGCAGGAAAGACAGTAAAGGAAGAGGGAAAAGAGAATAACCTCGTAGACTTAATCGCTGCAGATCCTGCATTCGGATTGACAAAAGCTGATATCGAAAAGAACCTTAAGCCTGAGCTTTATGTGGGACGTGCGCCTCGTCAGGTAGAAGTATATCTGCGTGATGTAGTTAATCCGGTGCTTGAAGCACATAAGGATGAGAGTGGAGTAAAGGCAGAGATTAACGTATAATATCGAAAGTATAGATAACGGTAATTTGCTTGTTTTAACATATTTATCTAAATGAAAAGCCCCGGCATATAAACCTGTTTCATGGTTTATATGCCGGGTTTTTATATATCCGTCAAGTATGAAGTTAGTTTAAATTAATTCTCTTTGACATCATCTCAGGATTGGTAGCCTCGCTGATTGCCACATGCTTGCTGATTACACCGGCCTTGTACAGATTGAAGATGCTTGTATCCATTGCAATCATATTCTCAGCTGCAGAGGTGTAGATGATACCGTCAATCTGATGGACCTTGCCTTCACGGATTAAGTTCCTTATTGCAGGCGTGAGTACCATGATTTCAAAAGCAGGCACCATCTCACCGTTTGTGGCAGGTAAAAGCTTCTGGCAGACAACAGCCTGCAGCACAGATGCAAGCTGGATGGCTATCTGGTGCTGCTGGGAAGCAGGAAACGCATCGATTATTCGGTCAATGGTATTTGCGGCACCAATTGTGTGAAGTGATGAAAATATGAGGTGACCGGTTTCAGCCGCTGTGACAGCTGTATTGATGGTCTCATAGTCTCGCATCTCTCCAAGCAATATGACGTCAGGACTCTGGCGGAGTGCGGCGCGAAGTGCAGTGAGATAGCTTTCTGTATCTGTGTTGATTTCACGCTGTGACACAATACATTTGTCATGACGATGTAAAAACTCAAGCGGATCCTCAAGAGTGATAATATGCTCTTCCTTCTCATGGTTGATCTGATCAATAATACATGCTAGTGTGGTAGATTTACCGCTTCCGGCTGGGCCGGTAACCAGCACCATGCCGTTGTTTGTTTCCGCAAGCTCCATAACAGAGTCCGGTATATGTAAATCGCTTGGCTTTGGCAGTGTGAATGAGATAACACGGATGACAGCAGAGTAAGAGCCACGCTGCTTGAAAGTGCTCACTCTGTAACGTGATACTCCCGGTATAGCGAAGGAAAAGTCATCATCTCCGGTTTCCTCGAATTTTGAAATATCTCTCTCGGCAAGAGCATAGATTGATGTGACAAATTCAAAGGTTTCTTTTGGAATCATTCTGATTTCATTGAGGCACTCCATCACTCCCTTTGATTTGTATGTGAGAGGGCGGCCGGCCACTATGAAAATATCCGATGCTCCGTTGTCAGTCGCTTCCTTTAATATCTTTTTAACATCCATTTTAGTTTCCTCCAATTAAGTTTAGTGTATCATTTTCCTCGAAAGCTGTGTCGGTATTGAGCTTCCATTGTTTTATTTTATAAAAAGCATCCTGCCTGTGGACAGGATAGTTGATATCAAGCTTTACAGTGAGAGTCTGCGTATCGCTTACAGTACAGGTGATGGTATAGGTCAGACCGGTAACCTTGCCGTTTGATTCATTTTCAGCGAGGTTTTTATTTATGGCAGTATCGTTGTCTGATAGAGCAGTCTTTATGGCCTCATAGTATGCTGCTTTATCAGGACTGCCCTCGTAGGTGGATGCAAGAATGGCATCAATCTGTGATATCTCATCCCATACATTTTCACATGCACGGTAATACGAGCTGTTGTTATCAGCAACGCGTTTGCTCAGCTTATAGTCAGAGTTTGCTGTGACAAAGGCGAGTGCCGAGAACGTGACAATGCATATCATGGAAAAGGTAAGCAGGATGGTCGAAAAACCGAAATTTGAAAATTCTCTTCTTTTTTTCATGGGGTGCTCACCGTCCTTCCATCAGAGGAAAGTGCAGTATAGCTGCACGCGGTAATGCTGTATACACAGTGGCTGTCTGCTGCTATAAACTCTATGTCAGCCTTTTGTACTCCGTAGGCATCCTGCCCAAGCCTGCTTACAATAACCTTGTATGCGGCATCATCCTTATCACATGGATGATAGCTTTTGTCAAGATAAATGAATAGCTTTTCATCTGCACAGATGGAGCCGTTAAAGAGCGATGATACGGCGTTTAAATCGCCATGCTCCTGTTCGTATGCGCTTGCTGCATTGCTGCATGCATTAACAGCCTCATGCAGCACCTGAGTTTCTTCTGTCAGCTTGTGGGTCTTTATGAAGAAAAGCAGTCCCACAATCAAAAGAGCTGAAAAAAGCAGCAGATTAATGGTAATCTCAAGCAGGAATATTCTGTTTTTCGATTGTTTAAGCTTTGTTGAAATCATGGTTTATTCCTTGTGGTATGTAAGTTTGTGTGGCATCGAGTGGCATATCGTGGAGCGGTGTACGTGATATTGCTGCATTTATTGTCGGACGATGGTTAGTCGGAATTGACGGAGCAGTAGGTATCGGTAGTGCCACCGGATGTATCGGTGATAGTTACGGTAATCATTTTGTCGGTGGTTTCTGTCATGTCAAGTCCCCCGATTTCGACAATCCTTTGTCCGCTGTCCAGACTGTATGAGGAACCATCCTGTACATAGAGCTCTCTTAGAGAACCGTCATAATAGTATATGAAGGTATTATACACGATGTCATTTATTGTGTTTTTCAGACATAGAGCCTTTGTGCCATTTATTGTTTCTACACTGATTGCAGCGTCAGAATCATTCTGTCTGACTTTTTCGCCCAGATAAGATGTGACAGTGCGTACCTCGTAGTTGTAATTCATGGCATTGGCAGTGGACTTGTATTGCTTTACGCCAATCAGCACGAGGATAAAAGCAGTCAGCGCAAAAAGAAAAAACAGCAGCATCACAAAAAAACTGTCAGCCTGATGTGATCTTGATTTTAGCTTGAACATGGGTTATTTCCTCTCTATTATTGTCACATCGGGACGCAGATTGGAGCCGATGTATTGATAGTCTATGTAATAATAGTCGCTGTCGTAGGTGAGACCATAGTGGTCTGTTAGATAATTTATGTCCGGAGGGTATGTTCCCTCAAGAGCATAGCACTGTGTGATACTTCGTGTGAGGGCGCGTTCCAGCGTGCTCTTGCTTCTTTGGGTATTGTCATCTGATAGCTTTGAAGAGAAAACACCAAACAAAACGGTACATGCGGCCAAAATCACAATTGGTATGAATTTCCATATGGTTGATTTCTTTTTCTGAACAAAAAACAGCATACTGTGCCTCCGTAAGCTATCCTATGCTTGATATAATTCCAAGCAGTGGGAGTAAAAATGATACTAGTATGAAGCCAATGAATATACAAAGCAGGATAACCATGGCAGGTTCAATCACTGATATGAATCGTGACAGCCTTGCATCTGTGTCATCCTCACAGGATGTACATATATGCTGCATGACCTCGTCCATAGACCCGGTTTTGCTGCCGATTGCAATCCAGCTTGAGTACATCTTTGAAAAAATATTGGAGTGCAGCAGTGCCTCCGAAAATGTCTCGCCGTTAGATATATTTTTACGGCAGTCATTTATTTTAGAATCAAGGACAGGATTGTTTACGAGAGCCTGTGCCAGATCAAGACCACGGTCTGTGTCGAGCCCGCTTGAGAGTGCTAAAAACATGCAGTTTGCAAAGCGGCTGGATGCGATTGACATGGAAAGAGCAGTTTTCATAAGGAACTTTTTTCCGAAGCGTGTCTTAAAAAATATAAAAAGAACCAGTGCGACAAAGAGCATGACAGCTATAATGATAAGCAGATATCTGTTGATGTATTCACTGAGCTTCATGAGCACGGCAGCGGTGCCGGTAAGCTCACTTCCAAGCTCTGCATATATCTGTGAGAATACAGGTAAAACCTTGGCAATCATTACGACAATAACGGCAATCATCACGGCAGAAAGCACGAGAGGATAGGCAACGGCACTTTTGATGCCTGAAGCTATTTCGTCTTCGCGGTCATAGTACTTTGAGAGTGAGTTTAAGACCTCTTCAAGACGGCCGGTTTCTTCACCCAGCTGTATCATATTTATCATATATTTTGGAAAGTATCCTGTATCTTTAAGCGCACGGTGAAGCGTTGCACCAAGCTCCATTGGTTTATATATCTGCTCAAGCAGATCATGTGTCTGCTTATCAGGTGCTTCATCACATAATATGGAAACACCATAGTATGTAGGAAGCCCGGCTGCTATGATAAGAGAAATCTGCTGACAGAAGGCAGAAAGCTCTGCATTGCTTAAAATCTTGGATTTTCTAGACATTTATGTCCTCCTAATAGACGTATTTGGTAATGTAATCATTTTTTTGTGCTATGAACTTCTTTGGCGAATCACTGGTAGATGCAAATGTTGGATCCAGCATGTTCCATGAGGTACCATCAAACTCGATGATGCCGTTTATCCAGCCCTTGTCCTTTATATAAGTACTGATCCAGGCATGATATTCTTCACCGGCATATCCTACCTCTAAACGTGTGGGAATAGCCTGAGTCCTTAGCATAGTGGCCATGACTGCCGCATAGTCAAAGCATATACCGGTATTTTCGGTAAAGACCTTGTCCACATCAGGCAGATAGCCGCTTTTGACATTTTTAGCCTTGTTATAGTCGTATTTGAAGTTTGAAATGATATAATTGTATACACTTTCCACGACCTCAGTATCGCTGCTGCAGTAGTACGCCAGTGAGCTGCCTTCCTTCACAGCCAGAGAATCGGCAGTGAAATTTACATACTGGTTAGGGTACAGATACGGTCCGAATTCATCGGTGATGGAGACAGAAATCACCTGCGACAGCACGGTGGCATATTGTGTCCCCTCAACATTTTCAAACACGGTTACAGTATATGAACCACTTGAAGCAACCAGAGGAAACACTTCATTTCCTCCATGCAGATCAAAGGTGTACGTGACACTGTCAGGCCCGGTTATCTGAAGCTTGACCTTTTGATTAGAACCGTGATAATTCACTATGATATAGCCGCTGCCGCTGTTTGAAGCATCGATACTGGCTACATCACATGTATAGGTTTGTGTGCCGTCGGCAGTTGGAGTAAGCACCTTTGGAGCAGAGTCCCAGGTGCCCTTTTCAGTAGAAGTATGGGAAAGAGGCTCCTTAGATACACTGTCATTTTTGGAATTACCGCATGCACCAAGCAAAAGGCATGATAATAATATGAGTGGAAGTGCTTTTTTATACAGTATGCACTTCATAAAAATCTCCTAAATATAAAGTTGTTTCTTTTTTTAATTATATTATAATGTATTTTCTTGTAAAATAAAATGGAAAAATGTATAATATTAAAAATGGTTTAGATTATCAAAAGAAGAGAGCAAAAAGAAAGGATACTGGTGATGAAAAGTTTCTTACCGCAGTAGTCAATTTCTTTATCATGACACTCATCGTATTTTGCATAGTAAAGGCTATGAATGCAGCAGGAGAGAGATTTGGACACAAAGAGGAAAAGGCGCCGGACACAAAGGGGTGCCCATACTGTAAGAGCAAGATAGCCATTGCATAAAGTGTGAAAATCTGTTACATACAGTATAAAACTCTTGACTGTGCAATAAAAATGTTGTATATTAGTTCTGTTATTTAGAAATTAACTTAGGAGGTATTATCGTGGCAACTTTAAAAATTGTTTTATCGGTATTATTTATAATCGTCAGTTTAGTAATTACTATAGTTATTCTTTTTCAGGAGGGCAAGTCAGCAGGACTTGGCACTATCGCCGGAGTTGCTGATACATATTGGGGCAAGAACAAGGGGCGTTCAAAGGAAGGACGTCTGGTTAAAGCGACAATTGTATGTGTTGTTCTTTTCTTTATTATATCAATTGTCTTAAATATGGGAATATGGTAAATACTTAGACTGTCGAGAAATCGGCAGTCTTTTTTATCGCATCAATATCCAGATGATGAAATTTTATTTAAAGCCTGTGCATTTGAAATAAGATGGGGCAACGAAAAGGAGAGATAATGAGCAATATAGATAAATATGAAACACGAAAAAAGATGGTCTATGACTTCATGTGTGATGACATGTATGTTCCGATGAAAATCAAGGAACTTTGCATAGTACTAGGAGTAAAAAAAGAGGACAGACCTCAGCTTGAACAGATTCTTTTGGATTTGCAGGCAGAGGGAAGGATAACACTCTCAAAGCGCGGGAAATATTCAAAGTCGGAAATCAAAAAGACAGTCGGCGTATTCACAGCGCATCAAAGGGGATTTGGCTTTGTCACTGTGGAGGGAGAGCCTGATGATATTTTTATCCCGGCAGAGTATGTAAATGGTGCGATGCACATGGATACTGTTGAGATTACAATCTCACCTGTCACAACAGGACGCCGCAAGGAGGGAAAGGTTGTTTCCGTCATAGAGCGAGGCATGAAGCAGGTAGTCTGCACCTATGAGGCAAGTGATAATTTTGGTTTTGCAGTGCCTGACAATACCAGATTTGGCACAGATATTTTCATACCAAAGGAACGCTCAAAGGGTGCTATGTCGGGCCATAAGGTAGTGGTTGAAATCACAAGCTATGGTAAAAAGGGCAAAAAGCCGGAGGGCAAGGTTGTTGAAATAATCGGACATATAGATGACCCGGGTACAGATATTCTTTCTATAGTAAAGGCTTATGATCTGCCGGTGGATTTTTCGGAGAAAATCATGCATCAGGTGCAGAATGTGGCAAAGGATGTGACACCTGCGGATATGGCCGGCAGGATGGATTTACGCGACTGGATGATGGTCACGATAGACGGAGAGGATGCAAAGGATCTTGATGATGCCGTGTCTTTATACATGGATGGCGATAATTATGTACTTGGAGTACACATAGCAGATGTGTCGAATTATGTGCAGGAGCACAGTGCCCTTGATGTGGAGGCTCTTAAGAGAGGAACATCGGTTTATCTTGTAGACAGAGTGATTCCGATGCTTCCAAGAGAGCTTTCAAATGGCATATGCTCCTTGAATGAGGGATGTGACAGGCTGGCTCTTTCATGCATTATGACAATAAATAAAAAGGGTGAAGTTATCGATCATAAGATTGCAGAGACAGTCATAAAGACAAACCGCAGGATGACATACACAAATGTAAAAAAGATTCTTGCAGATCAGGATGCCACTGTGATTGAAGAATATAAGGAGCTTGTGCCTATGTTTGAAAAAATGGCAGAGCTTGCAGCAATTCTACGCAAAAAGAGAATGAAACGAGGTTCTATAGACTTTGACTTTCCGGAGACTAAAGTCGTGCTCGACGAAGCAGGTCATCCGATAGATATAAAGCCGTATGACAGAAATGTGGCAACAAAGCTCATTGAGGATTTTATGCTTATAGCAAATGAAACTGTGGCTGAGGATTATTTTTGGCAGGAAATACCTTTTGTATACAGAACACATGACAAGCCGGACTCAGAAAAAATCGCAAAGCTTTCCACATTTATCAATAATTTTGGCTATACGCTTCATATTGGAACTGATGAGGTACACCCAAAGGAGCTTCAGAAGCTTTTGATGAAGGTGGATGGCACAGATGAAGAATCCCTGATAAGCAGACTGACACTGCGCTCTATGAAACAGGCACGATATACAACAGCATGTACAGGACATTTTGGACTGGCGGCAAATTATTATTGTCACTTTACATCACCAATCCGCAGATATCCTGATTTGCAGATACACCGTATCATCAAGGAAAATATCCGCGGCAGGATGAATGATAACCGCAGGGAGCACTATGAGTCTATACTCGATGCTGTTGCAAAGCAGGCAAGTGAGACCGAACGACGTGCAGAAGAGGCAGAGCGTGAAACAGTCAAGCTTAAAAAATGTGAATACATGTCAAATCATATTGGTGAATGCTTTGAAGGAGTTATATCAGGTGTCACGGAGTGGGGCTTTTTCGTGGAGCTTCAAAATACAGTTGAGGGACTTGTGCGCGTGACAGACCTGACAGACGATTTCTATGAGTTTTACGAGGATACCTATGAGCTGGCCGGTTCAGCCACCAATAAGAGATACAAGCTTGGACAAAAAATCAAGGTTGTTGTAGACAGTACTGACAAAATTATGCGTACAATTGATTTTAAACCGGCGGAATAATATGACAATAATGACGAAATCTTTTATGATATTAAAAATACTTATTTGATTATCTGTTATTTGTCGGTCGTTGTGCGATAGATTTATTGAAAAAGATGTCATAATATATTATATAGTGTAAATAAACAAAAATGTGAACCAGCGGTTTACAATAATTTGCGTTTTATATATTGGCAATTGTAAAAAAATGTGTTAGTATTGTAAAGCAGTTTGAGGAAAGGAGATACCGACATGGCTAAGGAACCAAAGAAATTAATAGCCAACAACAAAAAGGTCTATCACGATTACTTTTTGCTTGAGAAATACGAAGCCGGTATTTCACTTGCAGGAACTGAGGTGAAGTCACTTCGAATGGGAAAGGGCAGCATAAAGGAGTCGTTCATCCGTATTGAGAACGGTGAGATTATTCTGTATGGCATGCATATCACACCATATGAGAAGGGAAATATCTTCAACAAGGATCCACTTAGACCTAAAAAGCTTTTGCTCCACAAGAAGGAAATCGAAAAGCTTTCATCAAAGATGAAGGAAAAGGGTTTCACAATTGTGCCGGTGGAGGTATACTTTAAGGGGAGTCTGGTCAAAGTAGAGATAGCACTTGCCAAAGGTAAGAAGCTTT
>ENA-OPEZ01000450-OPEZ01000450.1-human-gut-metagenome-genome-assembly--contig:-NODE-450-length-10436-cov-1.521144_pt1 | contig 10436 bp, 8 predicted proteins | sample MGYA00241307_ERZ501548 | MGnify/ENA primary metagenome ERZ501548 (study PRJEB25962, sample SAMEA1969296) | human gut metagenome | biome: human gut; feature: human-associated habitat; material: faeces... | reverse complement strand
CGGGTCGTCCTCGGGTATGTTGGCCTCAACCTTACCCACAAGGTCGGCGCCCACATCGGCTGCCTTGGTATATATTCCGCCACCCACACGGGCGAACAGCGCCTGGGTCGACGCTCCCATGCCGAATGTAAGCATCGTGGTCGTTATAGTGACAAGGGCCATGTGGTCGCCGCTATAGAAATAGCTGAGCACTATGAACCACAAGGCAATGTCGAGCAGGCCCAGTCCCACCACGACAAGTCCCATGACAGCTCCGCTCCTGAAGGCAATCTTAAGGCCGCGGTCGAGCCCAGAGCGTGCGGCGTTGGCAGTGCGTGCCGATGCGTAAGTGGCTGTTTTCATGCCGAAGAAACCGGCAAGGCCGGAGAAGAATCCGCCAGTGAGGAATGCAAAAGGCACCCATGGATTTTGAACGTGGAGCACGTAAGCCATAAATGCGAAGATGAGAGCGAGCACGATGAATACGAGCGTCACAACTTTGTACTGCTGTTTCAGGTAAGCCATGGCACCGCGTCTCACATGACCGGCAATCTCTTTCATCCTTGCCGTTCCTTCTTCTTCTTTCATCATCTGGCGGAAGAAGACCCACGCCATCCCGAGTGCACATATTGATGCCAGCGGGATAATCCAAAATACCGATGGAATGTTCATAATAAGTGAATGTTTTAAGTTATTGGGTATGTTCTTTCTAAAGGTAGTATTTCACACGGGCCGGACTGTTGCCGGCCCGTGTTGGCGTATGGTTAGGCTTAGTCTTCGGGGTCAAAATCCGACAGGTCGCCGGCTTCTTCGTCGGGGTCGGCCTCAATGTCGAACGTCGTCCGATAGTTGTCTTCGTTGATGTCGTCTTCGTCAAACATGTCCGGGTCATCGGGCTCATCGTCATCTTCGTCCATGTCGTCGTAGTCGTCTTCCGGTATCTCGTCTTCGTCCTTGCTTTGGAATTGCAGGCGCGGTTTCTCCATCTCGGGCTTGGCCTTCGCGAAAATGGCCTCTACCCATGTGCCTTTGGCTATCTCAAGCACCTCGTAGCCGTCGGCCACCTTCTTGTCGAACATGCCGCCGGGCTTATGTAGCCTGTCTTTGGGGAGCGTGGTCGTAGAGATGTCGAACCCGCTCTCGATGATGTCTTTGATGCTCTGCGACAATGATTCCCATCCGCCGCCGAAGTTTCTGTCGAGCACCTCCATCAGTTTGGCGGCGGAGATATGGTGTATGTTCTCGTAGGTCAGGTCGGTCACGCGCATTATCGGGCGCTTTTTCACAGCCCAAACAGTAGTTGAGTTGTCGTCGAGTCTGATTTGCCCGACCTTATAGCCCATTTTTTCATATTTATTCTTTATAGGGGCCGAGTCGTCTTTTATTTCCTCTATGGTGAAAGCTCCGCGCATCAAGTCTGTGTAATGCCGCAGATTGTCTTTCATGTCGACATCTTTGTCGATGCCATCAAGCATTCGGAAAATGTCGTTTTCCTGCAAATCCCAAACGTTGTTTTTGTTCAATGTCTTTAGAGTGAGTGCCTTTTTAGCTCCTGATTGTTTCATTGTCTGTGTTACTGTATGGTTTTTGATGCTGCAAATGTAAATACTTTATTTGTCATGTACAAGTTTTTGCTTGAAATTTTTTTGTTCTCCCGCAACCCCGTCGCAGAGCTTTGCCGGTGGCGTCTACACGTGAGCGGGGCGGGGCAGGGCGGTAACATAACTTTACACAGACCGCGGCCGCCATCCGCAAGGCCGTCGCCACCGGCCAAAACGGCTTGTTCGGCACCCCCATACGTGCTGTTTGGGCCGTCGAAACGACCCTCGCCGGGCGGCTTAATCGTGCCGGTGGCAATACATTGTGGCACAGCGCGTTATGCAAGTGGCCAGAAAGTGGGGCGCCAATCGGTTTTTATTACTTTACTCATCAGTGGCTGCTGTTCTGCCACATGGTTTGAGCAAGCTTGGCGATGGCAAGTTGTCACATGTTTTTAGCGTTTTTTTATATTCTCATGCTGCTTATAATTCGATATAAATTATTACCTTTGTAGACAGATTATGTCACAACCATTAGCTGAGAGATTAAGGCCTCGCACCCTTGATGAATACATAGGGCAAAAGCATCTGTAGGAGAAGGTGCCGTGCTGCGCAAGATGATTGACGCAGGGCGGGTGCCGTCGTTCATTTTATGGGGCCCGCCGGGCGTCGGGAAAACCACGCTCGCCCAGATAATAGCCAACCGGCTCGACACGCCCTTCTTCACGCTCAGCGCCGTCACCAGCGGCGTTAAGGATGTGCGTGAGATCATCGACAAGGCCGGCCGCAGCCGTTTCTTCGACTCGGCCTCGCCAATATTGTTCATCGACGAGATTCACAGGTTCAGCAAGTCGCAGCAAGACTCGCTGCTCGGTGCTGTGGAGAAGGGGGTGGTAACGCTCATCGGCGCAACTACCGAGAACCCGTCTTTTGAAGTAATAAGGCCATTGCTGTCGCGCTGCCAGCTATATGTGCTCAAGCCGCTCGACGAGTCAGACCTGATGGAGCTCGTCAACCGAGCCATAACCAAGGACGTGGAGCTGAAGCAACGGAAGATAGAACTGAAAGAGACGGGGGCCATGTTCCGATACAGCGGCGGCGATGCGCGCAAGCTGCTCAACATACTTGAGCTTGTGGTTGAAGCCTCGCCGACCGACGAGGTGGTCATCACCGACGACATTGTGGTCAATCGCTTGCAGCAAACCCCGCTGGCTTACGACAAGGACGGAGAGATGCACTACGACATCATCTCTGCGTTCATCAAGAGCATACGCGGAAGCGACCCCGATGCGGCCCTGTATTGGCTGGCGAGGATGATCGAAGGGGGCGAAGACCCCAAGTTCATCGCGCGCCGCCTGGTGATAAGTGCCGCCGAAGACATAGGCCTGGCAAATCCCAACGCGCTGCTTTTGGCTAACGCCACCTTTGACGCTGTGATGAAGATAGGGTGGCCCGAGGGAAGGATACCGCTGGCGGAAGCCACCGTCTACCTGGCTACGAGCGCAAAGAGCAACTCTGCCTACCTTGGCATAGACAAGGCCTTAGAGGTGGTAAGGCGCACAGGCAACCAGCCCGTGCCGCTGCACTTGCGCAACGCACCGACAAAGCTGATGAAAGACCTGGGCTATCATGACGGATACAAATATCCCCACGACTATCCCGGCAACTTCACCCGGCAGCAGTATCTGCCCGACGCTCTCGGCCGTGAACGCTTGTGGCATGGCCAGCACAATCCTCACGAGGACAAGCTAATCAAGAGGATGATTGATTGCTGGGGAGAACGATTTATGGAATAACGCTAATTTTATTTTTGAAGATGAAGATTGTTGTTTTGGATGGACACACGGTCAACCCCGGCGATTTGTCTTGGGGGGAGCTTGAAATGATGGGCGAGGTGGTGGTATATCCGCGCACCTCTGCCGATGAGTTGCTGGAACGGAGCAAGGATGCCGACGCCCTGCTTACCAACAAGGTGGTAATCGACGCCGATGCAATGGGCAAGTTGCCAAACCTGAAGTATATCGGGGTGTTGGCCACAGGATACAATGTGGTTGACATTAAGGCTGCCAAGGAGCACGGTGTGTGCGTCACTAATATCCCTGCATACAGTACTGACAGTGTGGCCCAGATGGTGTTTGCCCACATTCTGAACATAACCAACAGTGTGGCCCACTATGCCGAGGCCAACCGCAAGGGGCGCTGGAGCAGCAATGCCGACTTTTGCTATTGGGACACCCAGCTGACGGAGCTGGCTGGCAAGACGATTGGAATAGTCGGGCTTGGGCATATCGGCAAGAAAGTGGCGCGCATAGCCCGCGACTTCGGCATGGATGTGTTTGCTTACACAAGCAAGCATTCGGCCTCGTTGCCCGACGGCATACAGAAGACTACGCTGGAGGGGCTTCTCGGTGTCAGCGACATACTTACCTTGCACTGCCCGCTCAACGACGACACAAGGGAGATGATAAACGCCGAGACTATAAAGAGGATGAAGCACGGGGCTATACTTATCAACACCGGCAGGGGGCCGCTTGTCAACGAATATGATGTGGCCTGCGCCCTGAAAAGCGGCCAACTTGGCGGTTATGGCGCCGATGTGATGTGCCAGGAACCGCCGGCAGCCGACAACCCGCTGTTTGATGCGCCTAACGCTTTCATCACTCCTCACGTGGCATGGGCCACTCTCGAGGCCCGTGGGCGATTGATGAAGACGGCCGTTGAAAACATAAAGGCGTTCGCCAACGGTGATCCCATCAATGTGGTAGGGTGATGAACGACGACGTTACCATAGCCACTGCCCAGCAACTCATCGAGTTTCTGGGTACTTTTGCCTTTGCCATCTCCGGCATCAGGCATGCGGCGGCCAAGCATTTCGATTGGTTTGGCGGCTACGTGTGTGGCATTGCCGTGGCCATTGGCGGCGGTACGATACGCGACGTTATGCTCGGGGCAACGCCGTTCTGGATGACAAATCCCATATATATTATATGTACGGCTTTGGCATTGTGCATGGTGATACTGTGCTCCAAGCGCATGGAGCGGCTCCAGAATGCCTGGTTTGTGTTCGACACCTTGGGCCTGGCGCTGTTCACCATAGCCGGCATACAGAAAAGCCTCGACTATGGGCAGCCGTTTTGGGTTGCAATAATAATGGGGTGCATCACGGGTTCTGCCGGTGGGGTGATACGCGATATCTTGCTCAACAACGAACCCGTGATACTTCGAAAAGAGATTTACGCCATGGCAAGCGTCGCCGGCGGCTTTGTATATTGGGGGCTGTCGGAGCTGGATGTAGCCATACAGCTGACAGCCCTGCTCAGTTTCGTCATCACATGTGCCATCAGGTTTCTTGCCGTAAGGTATCATGTGTCGTTGCCACAGCTCAAGACCGACGACGAAATCAACAGAGTTGACAATGGTTAGTGCCATTGCCAACTCTGTTGTCATTGCTGTTCTGCTTTCTTGCTTTCGGCTGTTTGCGGCTTCTTTTTCCTCCTGTGTTTCTTTTTGGGCTCCTGTTTCCCCTGTGCGCCCTTGTCTTCTGTTGGTTTGGGCCTGCTCTTTTTGCCTTTCTTTTTCCTGTCGCCATGCCTGTTGCCCTTGCCGTTGCCGCCGCTCTTCTTGGTCGTTACGTATTGCGGCCCGCTACCCAAGCCATCGGGCAATGGGGTCTTTTCCACTTCCTTCTCCAGGAATTTCTCTATCAGGCCAAACGCATACATGTCTTTGTCGCTCACAAACGTGATTGCAACACCGTCGCGGTCGGCACGGGCAGTGCGCCCTATGCGATGCACATAATCCTCGGCGTCGTGCGGAACGTCGTAGTTTATCACCATTAGGATGTCGTCAATGTCGATGCCTCGAGCAACAATGTCGGTGGCCACAAGCACGTCTTTCTGGCCCGACTTAAACTCATACATCACCTCGTCACGTTCCTGCTGGGTCAGGTCGCTGTGCATTTGGCAGCAGTTTATCTTCAGGTGCTTAAGCTCACGGGCTATTTCCTTTACCTTGTCTTTCTTGCCCGAGAAGATTATAACGCGCTTCAGCTGGTCGGTGCTGAATAGGTATTTGATGATTCCAATCTTCTGTGACTCATAGCAAACATATGCTGATTGCTTTATCTTTTCTGCGGGTTTGCTGACTGCTATCTTCACTTCAACCGGGTTCTTCAGCAGTGTACGGGCCAGTTGCTGTATCTTTTCGGGCATCGTCGCCGAAAACATGATTGTCTGGACTGTGGCGGGCAGCTTGCTCGCAATCTGCATGATGTCGTCGCTGAACCCCATGTCGAGCATCCTGTCTGCCTCGTCAAGGACAAAGAAGCTGACCTTGCTTAAGTCTACATTGCCCATCCTGATGTGGCTCAGCAGTCGGCCGGGAGTGGCTATGACCACGTCGGCACCCAGCTTCAGGCTTTTCATCTCCTGGTCATATCTGTTTCCGTCATTGCCGCCATACACGGCAACGCTGCTCACCCCGTCAAGGTAATAACCGAAACCTTGCATGGCCTGGTCTATCTGCTGGGCGAGCTCGCGCGTTGGCGACATCACAATGCAATTGATGGAGTTCTGCGGATAGCCCCCGTCATCAAGCATGCTGAGTATTGGGAGCAGGTAGGCGGCTGTCTTGCCCGTGCCTGTCTGCGCCACTCCTATGATGTCGTGCTTGTCAAGAATCTCCGGTATGCACTTCTCTTGTATTGGTGTACATTCGTCAAAATGCATGTCGTAAAGCGCATCCAGTATGTTATCGTTCAGATAAGTTTCTTCAAATCTCATTAGTTTGGTGCTTTTTTGTAACAGAAATATGCAATAAAGAAATATAGTATATTGGGTATCCATGCCGCCAATATCGGCGGAGTGTTGGCATTGATTGCAAATGTTGAACTTATGGTTTGCAGCAGTATGTAAGAGAAACTGAGCGCCAGCCCGATGCCGAGGTACAATCCCATGCCGCCCTTGCGCTTGCGGGAACTCAGGCTTGCGCCTATGATTGTAAGGATAAACGACGCAAAGCATGTTGCAATGCGCTTGTGATATTCTACCTCATACTGTACGACGTTGCCCGAACCGCGGTCTTTCTGCTTCGATATGTAGCGCTTTAGCTCTGGGCTCGTGAACGTTTCCTGCTGGCCTTTGCTGAATACCAAGTCCATAGGCTCCATCATAACGGTGGTGTCCATCTCCATTCCTGTGGTGATTTGTTCGCGCATTCCTTTCAACGTTCGTATCTTGTAGTTGATTGCTTTCCAATGATACCTGCTGTCAGAAATGGTGTCGTATTGTATGATGTTTGCCGTCATGTGGCTTACGAGCTTCTTGTTCTCAAACTTGTCGAGCGAAAATCCGTATCCCGTTTTGTGCACATTGTCATATTGGGCTATGTATGCAATGACCCCGGGGCCCACTTGCAACTGCACGTTGCTTGCCGAAGTTGTTCTTGTAGAGCGATTCAAAATTGTGTCTTACCACCGTGCCTTGGGGTATTACGTAGGCGCCGAGGTAGAAGTTCAGAGCCGAGATGAGGGCCGCTGATATCATGTATGGCCGCAACAGCCGTTTGAAACTCATGCCGCAGGCCATCATGGCTATGATTTCTGAATTGCCGGCCAGCTTCGATGTGAAAAAGATTACAGCGATAAAGACAAACAGCGGACTGAAAAGGTTGGCGAAGTATGGCACAAAATTGGCATAATAGTCAAAGACTATGGCTCGCAGCGGGGCGTTGTTGGTGCTGAACTTTGCCAAGTTTTCGTTTATGTCGAAAACGATAGAGATTGATATTATCAATGCTATCGAATATATATATGTGCCGATAAACTTCTTTATGATGTAGGCATCAATCTTCTTTATGTACCGCAGCGGGTTTGCAAAGTTGAGCACCCGTCCCACTTTTTGAAAGAAACGGGATGCGCCTGCCGTCCGATTCCTGACCGAACGCAACCGTTTCAAGGCCCTGTGACGTTTTCTTAAAGTGCTGTATTTCATATATTACAGGTGGCTGACCTAATTCTTTTTCACTGCTTAAACTCTGCGCCCGAGGTTATCTATCACCCCTTGCTTCCACTTGGTGAAATCACCCTGCATGATATGCCGGCGAGCATCAGACACCAGGCGCAAGTAGAATGCAAGGTTGTGTATGCTTGCTATCTGCATGGCGAGAAGCTCACCAGCCTTGAACAAGTGGTGAAGATAGGCCTTGGTGTATACCAAATCGACCTCGCAACCATCAGGGTCAATTGGTGAGAAGTCTTTTTCCCACTTCTTGTTCCTCATGTTCATTGTGCCGTTATAGGTGAAAAGCATGGCATTGCGCCCGTTTCTTGTGGGCATTACGCAATCGAACATGTCCACTCCGCGCTCTATTGCTTCGAGTATGTTCTGCGGTGTGCCAACCCCCATTAGGTAGCGAGGCTTATCCTTGGGAAGTATGCCATTGACCACTTCAATCATTTCGTACATCGTCTCTGTGGGTTCGCCCACGGCCAATCCGCCTATGGCGTTACCGTCGGCTCCCTTGTCGGCCACGAATTTTGCAGCTTCCGACCTCAGGTCTTTGTACGTACATCCCTGCACAATGGGGAAAAGGCTCTGCTCATATCCGTATAACGGCTCTGTCTCATTAAACCGTTTGATGCATCGGTCAAGCCATCGTTGCGTCATGGCGAGGCTCTTCTTGGCATACGAATAGTCGCTTTGTCCGGGCGGGCACTCGTCGAAAGCCATCATGATGTCGGCCCCGATGACGCGCTCGGTGTCCATTACGTTCTCCGGGGTAAATATGTGCTTAGAGCCGTCTATGTGCGACCTGAACTCGCACCCTTCTTCGCGCAGTTTCCTGATACCGGTTAGGGAGAACACCTGAAAGCCACCTGAGTCGGTCAGTATCGGGCGGTCCCAGCCACCAAAACGGTGCAGTCCGCCGGCAGACTTCAGTATGTCGAGGCCCGGGCGCAAGTAAAGGTGATAGGTATTTCCCAGTATAATCTGGGCCTTCACCTGTTCTTTCAGTTCAGAAAAATGCACCCCCTTGACACTGCCGCAAGTACCCACGGGCATGAATATCGGCGTTTGTATCTGGCCGTGGGCCGTGGTAATGGTGCCAGCCCTTGCGTCGGACATGGGGTCGGTGTGTGTAAGTTCAAATGTCATTACTTCTTTTCTTCTTCAATTTCAAACTTCAACGGGTTGGCCACAAGTTCGTTTGTCAAAGCAAAATCCCACACATCCTGCACGTTCTCTACGTAATGGAAGTTGACTCCCTGCAGGTAAATGTCTGGTATTTCGTCAATATCCTTCCTGTTGTCCTTGCACATCAGTATGTCCGTGATGCCGGCACGCTTGGCAGCGAGAATCTTTTCCTTGATCCCGCCTACAGGCAACACTTTGCCACGAAGCGTTATTTCGCCCGTCATGGCAGTGTTCTTACGCACCTTGCGTTGGGTCAGTGCCGAAGCTATGGAGGTGGCGATGGTTATCCCGGCCGACGGCCCGTCCTTGGGCGTTGCACCTTCCGGCACATGGATGTGTATGTTCCAATTGTCGAATATGCGGTAGTCTATGTTGAGCGTGTTGGCGTGTGCCTTTACATATTCGAGGGCGAGGATGGCCGATTCCTTCATGACATCGCCCAGGTTGCCGGTGAGTGTTAGCTTGGAACCCTTGCCTTTGCTCAGGCTCGTTTCTATGAACAGAATCTCGCCGCCCACACTTGTCCATGCCAAACCGGTGACCACGCCTGCGTAGTCGTTGCCCTGGTAGATGTCGCGGTAGAAAGGTGGCTTTCCAAGCAGGCCCTCTATCTCGTCGGGAGTGATTTTAGTGTAAGGCAGTTCCTGGTTCTTTGCCTTCATGAAGGCCAGTTTCCTTAGCGCCTTGTTTATTTGCTTCTCCAGTTGCCTTACGCCGCTCTCGCGAGTGTACTGTTCGATTATCTTCTCGATGGCAGCCTTGTTGAAAGTCAGCTTCTTTTCTTTGTCGAGGCCGGTGTTTTCTTTTTCCTTGGGAATGAGGTGGCGGCGGGCAATCTCTATTTTCTCTTCGGTGATATATCCGCTTACCTCTATTATCTCCATACGGTCGAGCAGGGGCCTTGGAATGGTGTTAAGGTCGTTTGCAGTAGCTATGAACAACACCTTCGATAGGTCGTAGTCAACGTCGAGGTAATTGTCGTGGAACGCCGAGTTCTGCTCGGGGTCAAGCACTTCGAGCAGTGCCGACGCCGGGTCGCCGTTGACGGTGTTTTGCGTCACCTTGTCTATTTCGTCGAGCACAAAGACGGGGTTTGACGCGCCTGCCTTCTGTATGCTCTTTATTATCCGGCCCGGCATGGCACCTATATACGTACGCCGATGGCCGCGTATCTCAGCCTCGTCGTGCAGTCCGCCGAGCGACACCCTGACATATTTACGGCTCATGGCTGCTGCGATACTCTTGCCGAGGCTCGTCTTTCCTACGCCCGGAGGGCCGTAGAGGCAGAGTATAGGCGACTTCAAGTCGCCCCTGAGGCTCAGCACGGCGATATATTCCAGTATCCTTTCCTTCACCTTTTCCATGCCATAATGGTCTTTGTCGAGCATCTTCTGTGCCCTGTTCAGGTTCAGGTCGTCCTTGGTGTAGTCACCCCATGGCAGCGACACAAGTGTCTGCAGGTAAGTAAGCTGCACGTTATACTCCGGACTTTGAGGGTTCAACTGGTCAAGCTTGTCGGCTTCCTTATAGAATGTCTTGGCCACATCCTGCGGCCACTTCTTCTTCTCGGCCTTTTCGAGCAGCTCGCTCTTTTCCGGCGAGCTTTCGCCGTTGCTCATTTCAGCCTGCAGGTTCTTTATTTGCTGCTGCAGGAAGTAGTTGCGTTGCTGCTCGTCAATGTCGTCGCGGGTCTTGTTCCTTATGTCCTGCTTGAGGCTCAGCAGCG
>ENA-OPEZ01000449-OPEZ01000449.1-human-gut-metagenome-genome-assembly--contig:-NODE-449-length-10458-cov-1.359031_pt1 | contig 10458 bp, 9 predicted proteins | sample MGYA00241307_ERZ501548 | MGnify/ENA primary metagenome ERZ501548 (study PRJEB25962, sample SAMEA1969296) | human gut metagenome | biome: human gut; feature: human-associated habitat; material: faeces... | reverse complement strand
CAGAGATTCGGATATGATAATTTACATTCCGAAAAGTGTACTTTACCTCCGTGTTATTTGACAGATATGCAGCAAAATCCGCTTTCTGTCCGCTTGTCCAAGTCAATGGCAAACCTGCGGTGATAATCACATCCGCTTCGGTCAGTCCTTCGTCTGCAAGCTCGGTTGCGATAGCGGCGAGCGTGAGAATATAGTAATCCTCGTCGTTCTGCTTTTCGGGCAGAAATTCCTTGTGACCTTCGCCAATCAGATAATACTTGCCGTTGTAGGTTAGCATATCCTTTGTAAACAGCGGTTCACTGTCGTGGGTGGTTATACCGGTCTTGAAACAATGGTTAGCGGTTTTGATGTTGCCGTAACCGTGGTCGATACCGATAATCTTAAAATTGTTTAGTGTTTTCATAAAATCATCCTTTCAGTTTTTCGTTGTAGGCGAGTATGTCGCCGTAGAGTTTTGGAAAAGCAGGCAGTATGCATTTCAAAAGATAGTTGCAGTAAATGCCGTACTTGCTGATCAGCTGCACGCAGCTGTGTTCTTCGCCGTAGTCGAGTAACAGGCAGTTGTCGTCAATGCAGTTGCAGCACGAATGACGGACAATGCGGTTTACTCTGTCGGACAGCTCTTCGGTAATTTTCAGCACCATAGCTTGTTCCTCCTTTCGTGTATTTTGGAGGGCTTTTCGTCCCTCTACTGTATTAAATACACGAAAATCCGAAAACTTAGGGTTTTAAGAAAACATAGTGAAAATCAAGAAGAAAACACTAAAAAACAGCTTGAATACTGAACGATCAGAATTCAAGCCGATAATTTTATATTACGGAAAACAATAATTCAAAATTTATTCAAAAATTTCTTCTAAAACGGAGCAAAGGGAGTTTTATGGGACACCTGTTTTGGTAGACTTGATAGTGAGGAGGTGTTGATTTTGGAAAAAATCAGCTTTTTCAGCGCCGATTTTCGTGACGGAAGAATACGGATCGGCAACAAAACTTACCCTGCCGGTACGTTCGCTACGCACCTTTTGAATCAATACTATATTTTGAATCAATACTATAAGGACGATACAGCGGCTCGGTTGGCTGTATACAAACAATACAGCTGGCATTTATACGATACGCTCTCTGCCGGTTATCTTGATAACAATGATGTTTTACGATCCGGGTGGGAGATCCACCAAATCTTAAAAACCTTGCCTAAACTGCAACCGTTCACTAAGCTGGATGTTGAAGCAGAGTGTATTAGAATAGCTGAACTTTTCACAGAGAACAACGCTGACTTTATCCGAAAGTATTTCAATGCAAAGGCTCAAATATTAGCTATGGAAATTAATGAATCTGCTTTGGATTTGCTCCCGTTTGAAATAGATAAAGTTCAGCAAAAAACAGCGGACAACCTACTTAATGATATGATGACAACACTGGCTTTCTATGATCGTATCAGCAACGATATGAGAGAAGCATTTGAGGGCTTAACCGAGTTTTGTAACAGACTTGATGAAGCGGAACGCTTTGACGAGCCGCATCTATTACCGATTGCATTGTATATATTCGGCACTGAAAAAATTGACATTATATCCAAGTATGTCGCTATGCGCAAGACAGCAAAGAGCAAAACGATGGTTACAGCGAGAAGAATGTATTTTGATAATTAATATAGCTTTGTGCTGACGGATTTCTTTGAGGGCTTGCATTACGGTCATTATCCGAGAAGGTGTCCGATCTGCAAGCGCTATTTCCTGATGACTTCTGCAAGGCGGCAGGTGTATTGCAACGGTATTGCTCCCTATACGCTGAAAGGAAAAACAATCACCTGCCGAAAATATGCGGCGAGGATGAAGGAAAAGGAGCTTTCCGAAGGTAACCCTATCAATCCAATTTACAAGAGCCGTTGCTCTGCAATTCGTGTAGAACAAAAAAGAAGCACCATTACAGCAGAGTTTGCTGCAATGGCGCTGAAAGTCGCTAAAGAGTATTGGCAAAAAGCAAAGTATGATGACAACTACGCTAACGGTCAATTTAAAATGGATATGAAGCGTGAGAATTTGTATAGAGAAACGGACAGGAGAATTAAGCAAAAGTGAGCCATATCGAGAAAAAAGAATTTGAAATATACCGCATTACGCCTCCACCGCCTGAATGGAAGTTGCAGGAGTATATTCGGCAATATGTTCAGAGCGGTGACGACAAGTATTTTTATTGGTTCCTGCACTATTACGAGCCGCTGTTAAACAAAAAGGCGAAATTCTTTAGGAATAAGTATAAAATGGATGAGCATTTTTCAGATATAAAGCAAAGTCTTGTAACAGGCTTATGTAAGGCTTTGCTTAACTATGATATTTCCATATCTCCGTTTTTGCCGTATGCGCAGCGGTATATGGAGCGTGAGGCGCATACCTATATCCGCACAATGCGGACGGGCTATTCCGTGCAGAGCGACTTTGAATATGCCCGACTTCGTAAAGTGATGGATATTTTCAATCATTCAGGCGGTGAATTTACGGAGGAAACCATTTCGCAGGTTGCAACGCAAATCGGTGAAAGCTATGATAAAACAAAGTCTATCATTGAAGACGGTATTCTTACTGAAAACTATGTAGATGTTCAGAGTAATGATGAGGACGACGCAGGAACGACCGACTTTCTTCTGCCGGATTCCTTGCTCAATCCCGAAAGCATATATTTCAAGCAGGAGCTTTATGATAAGCTGTATGAAGCCTATGACAGCTTGGAATACACAGAAAAAATAATGCTCGCCCAGCGCCTTGGCTTTTGCCCAGAGTGTTTCAGCACTCGCTACGCTGACAAGAATGATTTAGACGAAAACTGCAAACCAAAAGAAAAGCCAATCAAGCCGCTGCCTTATACCGACATCGCCACCGATCACGGATTTAGCGATGCCGATACTGCAAAGAGAGTTTGTAGAACAGCCTTTAAAAAAATCAAATTTCTTATATGAAAATCATCAAATTTGATTGAGCTTTGCAAAGATTTATGCTATAATTTTCATATATTTATATGAGTTTTCTATCACGGGGGTTGTAATTATGGCTGTTAGTTATAAAAAGCTTTGGAAATTGCTCATTGATAAAGATATGAAAAAAAGCGATCTTGAGCGTGAAGCAAAAATCACTCATTATTCATTGAGTAAGCTTTCACAGGGCAAGGATGTTTCTACTGAAGTCTTAGGCAAAATTTGCGAAACGCTGGATTGCACGATAGACGACATTATGGAGTTCGTACCAGAAGAAAAATAAAAGTTTCAACACAAAGAATCACCTAACTTTGGTACGATAAAAAGGAGTTAAAAAATGAACAAACAGCAATTAGCGTCATTAATTTGGGATACCTGCAACGATATGCGTGGATCAATTTCTGCCGTTGAGTACAAGGATATTATATTAGGTTTTATCTTCTACCGTTTTGTTTCCGAAAATGAAGTTTCTTACCTAAAGAAACAGGATTGGACTATGGAGATAATGGCAGAGGAACTGACGGAAAAAGATAGTAAAACCGTTCAGCAGTGCAAAGATCACCTTGGATATTTTATTGCCTATAAAGACCTTTTCTCTACTTGGAAGGATCACACAGCAACTTTTACGGTGTCTGATGTAACTGACGCCCTAAATGCATTTGTCAGAAATATTGGCAGCAATCCCGATCATCAAAAGCTTTTCAATGAGATTTTCAAATCCTTGTCTGAAAAACTGAGCAAAATGGGATCCATCAGCAATCAGACTTCTCATATCAAGAACATCATAAAGATAGTCAGCCGTATTCCTATGGACGAAAATCAGGGCTATGATGTACTCGGATTTATTTATGAGTTCCTGCTGAAGAACTTTGCGTCCAACAGTAAAAAGGACGGAGAATTTTACACGCCGCACGAGATTTCGATATTGATGTCTGAAATTGTAGCCCATCATTTGCGTGACCGTGAGCAAATTAATATTCTCGATCCAACCAGCGGATCGGGTTCTCTGCTTATCAACATCGGTCAGAGTGTGCAAAAGTATTTGCAGGACAGCGGCAATATCACTTATTATGCGCAGGAGCTGATTCAGGAAACCTTCAACCTGACGCGAATGAATCTTGTTATGCGCGGTATCAATCCGTCCAATATCAAGGTGCGTCGTGGTGATACATTAGCAAACGACTGGCCATATTTTGATGATAATGATGAAAACAGCTACGAGTATGTCCCTGTTGATTGTGTGGTTTCTAATCCGCCGTATTCACATAAATGGGATGCAGATAACTACACAAACGATCCTCGTTACAAAGAATACGGTATCGCTCCTGCTTCAAAGGCTGATTACGCTTTTCTATTGCACGATTTATACCACCTAAAAGATAACGGCATTATGTGTATCGTTATGCCTCACGGCGTTTTGTTCAGAGGTGGTTCCGAAAAAGACATCCGCACTCAGTTGGTAGAAAACAATAATATAGAAACTATTATCGGACTTCCTTCAAACTGCTTTTACGGCACCGGTATATCAACCATTATTATGGTACTGAAAAAGCACCGTGAAGCCAGTGATATTTTAATTGTTGACGCTTCAAAGGAGTTCTTTAAGGACGGCAACAAAAACCGCCTGTCCGGTCATCATATCAAAAAGATAGTTGACGCTGTTTTGAACAGAGAGAACATTCCGCATTTTGCTTCTCTTGTTTCTAAACAAACGATTAAAGATAACGACTACAACCTCAACATTCCCCGATATGTTGAATCGGAGGAAAAAGTTCCTGTTGATTTACACGCAACCGTATTTGGCGGAATCCCGAATTATGAGGTTGAGCATCTCAAAAAATATTGGGAAGCTTTTCCGTCACTATGCGATGAGCTGTTTACACGCATTAATGAACACACCTCAGAATTATCCTGCGATTCAGTTATTGATGCTATCAAACAAAATGCTGATGTTATTGCATTTGAAGCGAATTACAAAGAAGCTTTCCAAGCGCTTGAAGATCAGCTCTATGAGCTTTTGATCGACAATCAGGTAAAAAACGTTGCTGCTCTGAAAAAAGAAATCACCAATCGTATTTTTGAACTATGTCAGCAGTTTGGCATTGTGGACAAGTATCTTGTATATAAAGCCTTTGACGATGTTTGGAAACAAATCAGCCTTGATTTGGAAGCAATCCGCTTGCAGGGATTTGACGCTGCACGTAGTGTAGAAGATATTGAAGTATATGATAAGAATGAGAAAAAGGCTGTCAAAAAAGGAGAAGAAGGCAGAGTTATACCCTTCGCTTTAATTCAAAAACATCTATTTACTGATGAATTCACACAAATGGATGGTTTGAATAAAGATCTGTCCGGCGCAACATCGGAATATGAATCTTTCTGGGAAGGGTTGGACGATGAGCTCAAGGAAGAACTGAAAAAGAAAGATGACGGTGATGAGCAGTCTGAAGCAAAGCTTGATACAAAGCAGCTAAAAGCAAAGTATCAGGAGGTTTTGGCAACGCTATCAAATGATACAACGAAGATGTACGTGGAATACGCTGCGCTGAAACCAAAACAGAAAGTGGAGTTTCAGGAAAGGCATCCGGAACTCGTTTGGCCCGATGAAACGGAAAAAGTCAAAAACGGCACCTATAAACAATCGGCGATTAATGCGATTGTTGAGCAAATCAAAAACGACATTGAAATCGACGAGGAAGAAGATGATTATAAGATCCGTCATTTGTACCTCCTCGGTCAGCAGATTTCTGCTCTGAAAAAACAAATCAAAGCACTTAAAACCGACCTCGATATCAAGGCACGAGAAGCGATTGTAAAGCTGTCGGACGATAAAATCAAGATGCTGTTGAAAGAAAAGTGGCTGACGCCTGCAATGGAAAACATCAACGCCATTCCGAACGCTATTATCTCCAATTTGAACCGTTCCGTGAATGATATTATAACCAAATACGATAATCCAATTCTTACCCTTGATACCGATATAGCAAAGACCGAGGAATCATTATCCATTATGCTTAACGACTTAACAGGTGATGCTTTTGATATGGCGGCAGTTCAGCAATTCAAAACACTGTTGGGAGGAAAAGAAAATGAATAAAACTCCGGCAGTTAGATTTATAGGATTTGCAGAAGATTGGGAACAGCGTAAGTTGGGGGAAGTGAGTGAATCTTACTCTGGTGGAACCCCTTCTGTAGGTGTCAAAGAATATTACGGAGGACAAATTCCGTTCATCCGTTCTGCGGAAATCAACAGTGAAATAACTGAGCTCTCCCTAACCGAAGGGGGCTTAAAAAACTCCTCAGCCCGACTCGTAGATGTGGGAGATATTTTGTACGCTTTATATGGTGCAACAAGTGGCGAAGTGGGTCGAGCAAGGCTTAAAGGCGCTATAAATCAAGCTATTTTAGCGATAAAGCCTCATGCCGGTTACGATTCGGAATATCTTGCTCAATGGCTACGAAAAAGTAAGCATAGCATTATAGAAACATACCTGCAGGGTGGGCAAGGAAATCTTTCTGGAACTATTGTTAAAGAACTATCGGTGGATTTCCCATTACTGAAAGAGCAGCAGACAATTGGTAATTTTTTCAGCCAACTTGACCACCTTATCACCTTTCATCAGCGCAAGTACGAAAAGTTGAAAAACATCAAAAAATCAATGCTTGAAAAAATGTTTCCGAAAAATGGTTCAAATGTACCGGAAATTCGTTTTAAGAGATTTACTGACGCTTGGGAACAGCGTAAGTTTTCAGATTTAGTGCAAATAGAGCGAGGTGGTTCGCCAAGACCTATTGATGATTTCATTACCGACTCGCCTGATGGATTAAATTGGGTGAAGATTGGCGATGCTCCCGCACAGGGCAATTATATAACAAAAACCGCAGAAAAAATCAAACCGGAAGGACTATCAAAAACGAGAGAAGTTCATCCGGGAGATTTAATCTTATCTAACTCTATGAGCTTCGGAAAGCCTTATATTATGGGCATAGATGGGTGTATTCACGACGGCTGGCTACTAATTAGAAATACCTATAAAGTTTTTGATTTGACATTTTTGTGCCATTTGCTCGGTACTCCTCAAATGATAATTCAGTATAAGTCACTTGCGGCAGGTAGCACAGTAAATAACCTTAATAAAGAGCTTGTTGGAAACACTGTCGTAACAATCCCAACTATAAAGGAGCAACGAGTTTTAGGACAGTATTTAGAAACCCTTGACAACCTTATCACCCTTCATCAGCGTAAGTATGACAAATTGACCAATGTCAAAAAATCTATGCTGGAAAAAATGTTTCCACAAAATGGCTCCAATGCACCCGAAATTCGTTTTAAGGGATTTACTGAAGCTTGGGAACAGCGTAAGGTTAGAGAAGTAACGGACAGATATGATAATTTGCGTATCCCGGTGGCGGCAAGTTTGCGAGTTGCAGGCACAACTCCTTATTACGGAGCGAACGGAATTCAAGACTATGTAGATGGATATACTCACGATGGTGAGTTTATCCTTGTCGCAGAAGATGGAGCGAATGACCTTAAAAATTATCCTGTAAAGTGCGTAAAAGGGAGAATTTGGGTCAATAATCACGCTCACGTTCTACAAGGAAAGTATGATTGTGCAGACAATCAATTCCTTGCCTATGCCATTAGTCAAGCGGATATTGAGTCACTTTTGGTCGGCGGGGGTCGTGCAAAACTCAATGCTGAAACACTAATGGGCATAGACTTACTGTTGCCAAACAAGGCTGAGCAAATACGAATTGGCAAGTATCTTGCTCAACTCGACAACCTTATCACCCTTCATCAGCGTGAGTTAGAAAAGTTGAAAAATCTCAAAAAAGCGTGCCTTGAAAAGATGTTTGTCTGAGATGTAAAAGCAAATTTTAGAAGTTAGGAGGAACTCGAAATGATTTTTAATAAAGAGTCGGATTTTGAAGCGGCTTTGATAAAAATACTATCCGAAAAAGGGTGGGAAAAAGAAGTCCTTAAAAATTACTCTGAACAAGATTTGCTGCGAAATTGGGCAAATATACTCTTTGAAAACAACAGAGATATTGACAGACTGAACGATTATCCTCTAACCGATAGCGAAATGCAGCAGATTTTAGAGCAAATCGAAGCTCTCAGAACACCGTTAAAGTTGTATACGTTAAAGCAGATCAAGAAGATGCTGAATGGCAAAGGGGGGCTGACTGCCCATCTGGGTATGAATGATGTGGTGACTATTGCCCGGAAAGCTTCCGAAGGCGAGGAGCCTTATAAAGGGGTATTGGATGCGATGCTCTATACGGTGGCGAAACAGGCAGGGGCCATGTATGTCACGCTCCGTGGGCAGGTGGATGCCATTATTCTGACGGGAGGCATTGCCCATAGTGATTACTGTGTAGGGATTCTCAAGGAACAGATTGATTATCTGGCGCCGGTTGTGCTGATGCCCGGTGAAGACGAGATGGGCTCGCTGGCTTATAATGCGTTGGGAGCCTTGAAAGGTGAGCTGCCTTTGCAGGTTTACCGGCCGGAATAAGAAGATGGTGGTACATCGGAATTAAAATAAGCGATAAAATTGTTCAAATCCTTCATGGAAGGGTAATGTGTTGATATACAGAAGGCTATTATGAAGGAATCATTATAAATTCCTTCATAATAGCTTCAGGGATGTTTTTACCCGGCCAGTGCTACCAGTTTATACATATTTCCTGTTGTGGTATGCATCCGTTCCGCTCCCAGGGAATTCATGATTCTTCCCATTTTGTTTATCGTGATGCCGCGCATGGCTGCCGGATATCGTTTCAGCAGGATATTGAACAAGCATACTGCCGAGTAAAGTTTGAAGTCTTCCCCTTTCTCCGGCAGTCTGAAACAATGGAGAATCATTTCCGCTTCGGTAGGCAAGGCATAATAGGCCTGGTTGCGCAGTTTCAGCTCGGATTCCTCCGCCGCCGAGAACCAGTAACGCTTTCCCTCGTCCAGTTCTGCTTTCAGCTGGGCGAAAAGCTGTTTGTGCTCCAGTGGCGAGCAGTCTATCTTCTCCTTTACCTCGGCAAAGAAATAACGGCGGCTTCCGCTGGGGTCGGTGAGCAGCGCTTTCCGGTTACTGGTGCCGATGAACGAGGCCATCCGGGGCAGATGGCTGTAGGACGAGCGGTGCGACTTGCGGAAATCCAGTTTTTTCATTTGCATCAGATTTTTCAGCAATGGCAGTTTCTGTGGTGAAAGACGGTCGTACTCATCCAGATTAATCAGTCCGAAGAAAGCCAGCTTCTGCTCGCATCCTGCCTGTCCGGTCAGTTCGAAGCTGTCCGTATAGTAGTCTTTCAACGAATCGGGCATCAGCAATTCGCAGAAAGTGGATTTGCATCTCCCTTGCTCGCTGCTCACCAGCATGGGGGCCACAGCGTTGGCGCACCGGTCCATGCGTCCGCTCCACTGGGCAGTTACGCCCAGCATCCAGCGGTGGAAACTGTTCACCCAGAAATCTTTCGTAGATATGCGTTGTGCCAGCGGAGTCACTCGGTCCTTGCCGTCCCATTCGGGAAGGGTGTTCATATAGGAAAGTAACGGATGATAGTCCGGCATCTGCTCCGAGTTCACGAACCGGCTTACATCCTTGTCCCAGCAGTTGATGTGACGTGCACGTGCTTCCAGGCACAGGCTGTTCAGGGTGCGCTGGCTTATTACCTTATATATAGGTGTGTCAGCGTCTTTTTTGCAACATTCCGTTTGTTCCGTCAGTAGGTTGAAGCGGAAGTGGTATCGGCTCAGCAAATATTGTTCCAGTTTTTGCTGTACTTGTTCCGTTTCCGGTTTCTTCTGCATTGATAATGAGGTAGATGAACTCTTCACTGTCGGACTTATCACTACATTCGAGGAAGCAAGCTTCTTCATTACTTTGTTCAATAACTTTTTATTCATTATTTGTTGTTTTAGGTTTCCGTTGGAACAAAGATACTGTGTAAAATAGCGTTTTGCAAGTGTTTTTCGTGGGGTTTTAGAGAAAAGTGACTAAGCGTAAACATCCTGAATAACAAGCTGTTTCGTCCGGTTGATTACACGATATCTTCCTTTTGATTCAGTTGTTTCACTTAAGTGATGAAGTTTGAGCACTATAGTGATGAAAGTTCATCACTAAGGTGATATAATATCATCACTTAAGTGAAACAATTTACTTGAAGGGAAGATACAACGACTTCGACCGGATGATACACCTTATTCGTCCGGTTGTTGTCATTTGATGAAATGTGAGTATTTTGCCGGACAGTCATCACCTTGGGATGCGTTTTTGGAGATGGAACGGGGCTGAAGGAATATGTAAGCATCTCCGCGCTTCTATATTGTCTCTCTTTTTTTTGTTCTTATATCTTGGGTATAAAAACGAATCATTATGGATTTGGCAGAAAATAGATTTAGAAAAACCTGGGAACGTTTCCTTGAAGTATTGAAAGTAGACTGTCATGGTAAGCGTCTCCGCGATTCTATATAGTATATTAAA
>ENA-OPEZ01000427-OPEZ01000427.1-human-gut-metagenome-genome-assembly--contig:-NODE-427-length-10824-cov-1.702758_pt1 | contig 10824 bp, 8 predicted proteins | sample MGYA00241307_ERZ501548 | MGnify/ENA primary metagenome ERZ501548 (study PRJEB25962, sample SAMEA1969296) | human gut metagenome | biome: human gut; feature: human-associated habitat; material: faeces... | reverse complement strand
GACGGTTATAACGTAAAACTGGGAGAACTGGGCACATTCTCGGCCACACTGACTTGCCGCAAGGTAACGGACAAAAGCGAGATACGCGCCGCATCGGTACATTTTGACAACATAAAGTTCAAACCCACCCGGAAATTCCGTAAGGAGGTACGAAGCAAAGGAAAGCTGGAACGGGCGGAATATGGTTTCCGGACCTCCTCCACCCGATATTCAGCAGAAGAACGCTTTGTACGGCTGACAAATTATCTGAAAGAGCACTCCATTATCACTTGCAAGGAATATTGTGCCTTGACAGGGTTGCTGAAAACAAAAGCCGGCAGCGAACTACGCCAATGGAGCAGCGAAAAGAAAATAGAAAGAAACGGACGCGCCCCGCACGTGATATACAGGGCGATGCCGGAAGGCTGAAAAGGTATCCTTTCACCTGCTTCCCCCCTCTCCCGGAACCTTTATTCTTTCCGGGTGCGGCTGGTGGCTATGAGATACGCCCCCAGCAGAATCAGCGGCACACTGAGCCACTGCCCTATGTTAAAAGTCATATCCGCCTCTTCGGCAACCTGCGGATTCTTCATAAACTCCAGAGCAAAGCGAGTGCCAAAGAATATAAGCAAGCTTACTCCGGTTATTAATCCCACCCTCTTTTGTAAATGGTATGTATGGTACATCACCCAGGCAGTTACACCGGCAACCAGGCAATACAGCATTTCATAAATCTGAGTAGGATGGCAAGGCAAACCTTCATACAGCTGATGCCACTCCCGGGAACGGACAAATTCAAATCCCCAAGGCAACGTGGTGGGATATCCGAATATCTCGGAATTCATTAAATTACCAAAACGGATACAGAAGCAGACAATCGCCACAGCAGGTATCATGCGGTCAAACAACCACCACACACTTTTCCGGGTTACTTTTTTCGAGTACCACATCAGAGCCAGAATGATGGCGAACACCCCTCCGTGACTTGCCAGCCCGCCTTTCCAAATCTTGAATATTTCAACAGGATGGGCGCCATAATAGTCCCATTCATAAAACAAACAGTGCCCCAGACGGGCGCCAATGACCGTACTGACTATGCAATAGACAAAAAGCTTGTCCACCCACTCTTCCGGATACTTCTCTTTTTTGAATAAACGGCTTACCATTTCATAAGCCAATATGAAACCAAGGCCCCACATCAGCCCATACCAACGCACTTCCCAACTACCTACTTTAAATAAGATAGGATCCACATCCCATACAATACTTGCTATCATTGTTCTATTTCTTTGTTTATGAACACAAAGGAAATAAAAAAATCTCTTCTCCGGAATAAAACAGAGAAGAGATTTTCAGAATATCGTTCTTTTTGAGGAAACCTCTTTATACCAAATGGGCAATCAGTTCCTCACGGTCGCCGCACAGCAGATCAATTACAGGAACTTCGATCATGGTATAACATCCGGGCTGCTGTTTCATGGAGGCGCGTGCCACGCAAACCAGCACCTGCGCGGTAAGAGCCGGATTATTAATCTTCATGTCAAACTCGAACAACTGATTGTGAGTCTTGCCCGATACCCCTTTGCGAACCAGGTTAACGCCATGACCTACGTCGTTCAAATCGTCCACACATGGAACTTGTTTTACATGTGTCTCGTCATTTACAAAATAAGGATCCGACTTGATGGCGGCTTCCACAGTCTTGAAGTCCGCACCTTCCTCCAGTTCCACATACACCATACGACGATGGATACCGGTTCCCACAGGAATAGTCATGGACAAAGCATCCTTCACTCCATCAATGGCACGGACTGCTACGGAATGCCCCATGCTGCGTCCCGGACCGAAATTGGTATAAGTAATACCCTTCGGAGCGATGGCTTCCAGCAGTGTACGGACTACAGAATCGCTTCCCGGATCCCATCCGGCAGAAATAATAGCGACAGCCTTACCGGCCTTTGCCGACTCATCCAATGAACGGCGGAGAGAAGTGATTTGCGTATGAATGTCGAAACTATCTACCGTATTGATACCCATTGCCAGAATCTCTTTCGCATATTCTTCCACGCTACGGGTCGGAGTAGCCAGCACAGCCACATCCACATCTTTCAATTCCTTTATATCTTTCACCACAGCGTATGCTTCCAACTCGGCAGGCTTGTTTTCCGCACCGCTACGACGGACGATACCTGCAATCTCAAAATCGGGAGCAGCTTCCAAAGCCTCCACTACATACTGACCAATGTTACCGTATCCAACCACGGCCGCTCTTATTTTTTTCATCTTTTATTGGGTTTAGTTTACTATTATCTGTTAATTCGCTGCAAAAATAAACATTTTGCCTCGTTTTTTTGTTCACTACGACCTAATAATTTAAAAATATTCTTGCCGAACTTATAATTTAAAAGATAGATGTCCTATTTTTGCAAAGAACTGTAAATTTTCAAATGAAACAACCATGATAGAATATATTAAAGGAGACATTGCGGAGATTACTCCGGCAACGGTGGTTTTAGATTGTAACGGGATGGGGTATGGCATCAATATCTCATTGAATACGTATTCGGCCATTCAGAATCAGAGCAATACGAAATTATATATTTATGAAGCGATCCGGGAAGACGCCTACGTACTCTACGGATTCTCGACCAAACAGGAACGGGAGTTGTTTTTGTTACTGATTTCCGTATCGGGCATCGGCGGCAACACGGCACGTATGATTCTGTCGGCCTTATCCCCTTCCGAGCTGTGCGGAGTAATCAGTTCCGGTAATGACAAGTTATTGAAAACGGTAAAAGGCATCGGCCTGAAAACTGCCCAACGCATCATAGTGGACTTAAAGGACAAGATCGCCACTTCGGGCGTGGAGACGGTGAACAGTGAAATGTTTGCCAATCCGGGCAATACGGAAATTCATGACGAGGCTGTCGCCGCACTCACCATGCTGGGATTCGCACAAGCCGCATCACAAAAGGTAGTGGCTGCCATACTGAAAGAGGAGCCTGCCGCCCCGGTAGAAAAAGTGATCAAGCTGGCCTTGAAGCGATTGTAAGGGCCGTACATGAAACAAGGAACACGGACAATGCGGACTTTGGGGAGGTTCTCTTCAGGATCCGCATTGTTTGTGTTCCCATCCACATCACTTCTCTTCCTCCTGTTCCTGCATTTTGCGGGTTACAAACTCTATTTTCAAGTTCGCTTCTTTCTTATCTTTACGGATTTGTTCCATGCCGGACAGGATGCGCGCCAACTCCGTCAATTCTGCAATCGCCTTACGGTCATTGGGTTGCATAGCCGTTTTATAAGTACGATCTCCGATAAACTGAAGTTGGATATTCTTATCTTTGTTCGCTACAATAAAAGCGATAACGCCGCCGTCTTCCCCCATCTTGTAATCGGCCTTCTCGATTGCACGGTCCAAGTCAGTGGTTTCATAGCTGTCTTTCGAGGCGGGAGTTTCGGCAAAGGTATCCCCCACACTCACTTTCACCGCCGTGTGATGCAACGTGCCGCCAGCACAATAAATAGAGGTAAGGGACATTTCCCCCTGCTCGTTCACTTGCCCGCGCAAGAATGAACGGCCTATATTCTTTTCTACTGTCTGGGTGGGATAAAAATAGTTACCCACCTCCTGATATGCAGTATCTTTCTCAAGAACAAAATTACCCTTGACGGAATCCAGCTGAGCTTGTTTCACCACCATCATGCTATCCAGGTAAATCAGACTTTTCCGCTGTTCTTTCAAATCCACCTGCTGCATCAGCTTGACTCCCTGTTTTCTGGCTTCAAACGCTTTCGGATAAAGGATGCGGATACTGTCTATCTGCAATTTGGCCTCATTAAAGTTCTCTTTTTCTAAAGCCGCTTCGGCCTTACGCAAATTTTCTTGCGCTTTCTTCTCGCCGCCATCATCACAACCGGCCAGCAACAAGGCAAATAATGCTACTAATCCTATCTTTTTCATGTACTTGATCGTTTTATATGCAGGCAAAAATACAATTTAATTGCGTGATTTCTCCTTATCCTGCGCAAAAAATCGTAAATTTGCCCCTCTTTAAGATGAATATGGAACTAAAAGAACACTTTAATAATAAGATATTCAAGTTAATCTCCGAAACGGCAGACGAACTGGGATTGGAATGTTACGTTGTAGGAGGTTATGTACGAGATATATTCCTGAAGCGTCCCTCGAAGGATATAGATGTAGTCGTAGTAGGGAGCGGAATTGAAATGGCACAGGCCTTCGGCAGGAAGCTGGGACGTGGGGCACACGTTTCTGTTTTTAAAAACTTCGGTACGGCACAAGTTAAATACCATGACACGGAAGTGGAATTTGTCGGTGCCCGTAAAGAGTCGTACAGCCATGACAGCCGCAAGCCTGTAGTAGAGGACGGCACCTTGGAGGATGACCAAAACCGGCGCGATTTCACGATCAATGCCATGGCAGTGTGCCTGAACAAAGCACGTTTCGGTGAACTGGTAGATCCTTTTAACGGGCTGGACGATTTGAAAGAGAGAACTATCCGTACACCGCTGGACCCGGACATCACTTTCAGTGACGATCCGCTCCGCATGATGCGTTGTGTCCGGTTTGCCACACAACTGAACTTCTATATTGACGACACCACTGTCACGCAACAAGGAACGCATTCATATTATCTCCAAAGAGCGCATCGCCGACGAGTTGAACAAGATCCTGCTCGCCCCCATACCGTCCAAAGGCTTTATAGAACTGGACCGCTGCGGACTGCTGCCTTTGATTTTCCCCGAACTGGTGGCGCTGCAAGGAGTGGAAACCCGGAACGGGCGTGCCCATAAAGACAACTTCTATCATACCCTGGAAGTTGTGGACAATATTTCCAAACATACCGACAACCTATGGCTGCGTTGGGCTACGCTGTTGCATGATATAGGCAAGCCACGTACCAAACGCTGGGAGCCACGTATAGGATGGACTTTCCATAATCATAACTTTATCGGTGAGAAAATGGTTCCGGATCTCTTCCGCAAGATGAAACTGCCCATGAATGAGAAGATGAAATATGTCCAAAAGTTGGTCAGCCTGCACATGCGCCCCATTGTTATCGCAGATGATGTAGTAACCGATTCCGCCGTGCGACGTCTGCTTTTTGAAGCCGGAGATGATATTGACGACTTGATGATGCTGTGCGAAGCGGACATCACTTCAAAAAATGAAGCACGAAAACAAAAATTCCTGGATAACTTCAAACTGGTACGCCAGAAGCTGAAAGACCTGGAAGAAAAAGACCGGATACGCAATTTCCAACCTCCGGTAGACGGAGAAGAAATTATGCGGATATTCGACCTGCAGCCCTGCCGTGAAATAGGCAGTCTGAAAAGTTCTATCAAGGATGCCATACTGGATGGAATCATCCCTAATGAGCATGATGCTGCTTTAGAACACATGTTGAAGAAAGCAAAAAGCATGGGATTAACTCCAAAAAACTTATAAGAAATTGACCATACACTATACCAAAGGAGAAGAGTGGGCCAATACCCTGTCACATGGCGTTGGTATCCTGATAGGTATCGCCGGCGGCGGTTATCTGTTGCTTACTGCCATGAAAAGTGGCAATCCGTGGGCAACAGGCGGCATGTGGCTCTACCTATTCGGTATGCTGTCTTCCTATATCAGCTCCACCTGGTATCATGCCAGCAAACCATCTCCTCACCGCGAAGTGTTGCGCAAATTCGATCATGCTTCGATTTATCTGCATATCGCAGGCAGCTATTCCCCCATCATGCTGATAGCCTTGCGGGAAGCAGATTATTGGGGATGGGGAATTCTTAGTTTCGTATGGCTATGCGCCCTCGCCGGGATCATTCTATGTTTTTGTAACCTGAAAGAACATAGCAACCTAGAAACAATTTGCTATATAGCCATGGGATGCAGCATTTTTGTAGGTTTCAAGCCGCTCTGCCAACATGTGCCTCCCGCTTTTATTTATTGGTTAATCGGTGAAGGAGTGTCTTACATCACCGGAGCTGTCTTTTATTCCTTCCCCAAATTGCCCTATATGCACTCTGTTTTCCATCTGTTCGTATTAGGAGGAACGGTCTGTCACATGATGGCATTGTGGTACATTTTATAACCTTCCCATCTTCAATAAGTTATCCGTTTTGGGAAACTTTTATTCATTTTTTAAACAGAAAGTTTCCCAAAATGTTATACCTTTGCAGCTGTCCGACAAGGTGAAGTTAACCACTTCCAAGAGGGAATGCCGTGAAAATCAGCAACAGTACCCGCTGCTGTAATTCTCGTAGAGCTGAAACAATATGCCACTACAAAACCATTTGCGGGAAGGCGTTTTAAGGGAGAGATAAGTCAGAAAACCTGCCTGGAAGGACAGCCAAGTTTTTTAAATTAACAATTAATTTTTCAAACAATGAATTACGCTGAGATTTGTATTATTAAGCGTGATGGAAAGCGGGAAGACTTTTCCATCAGTAAAATTAAAAATGCAATCGGCAAGGCATTCCATGCCTCCGGAATTGACAATGAAGACAAACTGATTGCTGAAATTACCATGCGGGTTATCAGCAATTTCGTATCTCCAACCATCAGTGTGGAAGAGATTCAGGACCTGGTAGAAAAGGAACTGATGAAAGTACGTCCCGAAGTGGCCAAGAAATATATTATTTATCGCGAATGGCGGAATACGGAACGCGACCGTAAAACGCAAATGAAGCACATCATGGACGGCATTGTAGCCATCGACAAAAATGATGTCAACCTGAGTAATGCCAACATGTCCAGCCATACTCCCGCCGGACAGATGATGACTTTTGCCTCGGAAGTTACTAAAGATTATACCTATAAATACCTGTTGCCTAAAAAATATGCCGAAGCACATCAGTTGGGCGACATACATATACATGATTTGGATTACTATCCCACCAAGACTACCACTTGTATCCAATATGACCTGGATGACTTGTTCGAACGCGGCTTCCGCACTAAAAACGGAAGTATCCGTACTCCACAGTCCATTCAAAGTTATGCCACTCTGGCCACCATCATATTCCAGACAAACCAGAACGAGCAACACGGCGGACAGGCTATTCCCGCCTTCGACTTCTTTATGGCGGAAGGGGTACGGAAGACATTTCGCAAACATCTGAAAACTTTAACCGAGTTTTATATAGAAGTAGAGGGAAAAGAACCCGGAACAGAGGCTCTCAAGAAAATTGAAGAGAAAGCATACGCCATGACGCGCAAAGATACACATCAGGCCATGGAAGGATTCATCCACAACCTGAACACCATGCATTCGCGAGGGGGAAATCAAGTCGTGTTCAGTTCCATCAATTATGGAACAGACACTTCTCCCGAAGGCCGCATGGTCATAGAGGAACTGCTGAAAGCTACCATCGAAGGCCTGGGTACCCGTGGCGAAGTACCGGTCTTCCCCATACAGATATTCAAGGTTAAAGACGGAGTATCTTATTCCGAAGAGGACTATAAGAAAGCCATGGAAAACTTCGAAGCGGCACTGGAAGGCAAAATGGAATTCCAAGCTCCCAATTTCGACTTGTTTCTGAAAGCCTGCCGTACCACCGCAAAAGCCTTGTTCCCTAATTTTATGTTTTTGGATACTCCTTATAACAAAAATGAGAAATGGGATATCAAGGACCCTAAACGTTACCGCTATGAACTGGCAACTATGGGATGCCGTACCCGCGTATACGAAAATATAGCAGGTGAAAAAAGTTCATTAGGACGTGGCAACCTGTCATTCACCACCATGAATATGCCCCGGCTGGCCATCGAAGCACGCATCAAGGCAGAAAGTCTGGAAGAGTCAGGCAAGAAAGAGGCCATAGAAAGAAAAGCAAAAGAAATATTCATGGAAAGTGTACATGCTTTGTCCGAACTGATTGCCGAACAATTGTATGCACGCTACCAGTATCAACGTACAGCCCTGGCACGCCAGTTCCCGTTCATGATGGGAAATGATGTGTGGAAAGGCGGAGGAAAACTTTCGCCCAACGACCAGGTGGGGGATGTATTGCGTCAAGGCACATTAGGGATAGGCTTTATCGGCGGACACAATGCCATGATGGCTCTTTATGGAGAAGGTCACGCACATAGCCAGAAAGCATGGGATACATTATTCGAAGCCGTTACGGAAATGAATAAAGTGGCAGACGAATACAAACAGAAATATCAGTTGAATTTCTCCGTACTTGCCACTCCTGCCGAAGGACTTTCCGGACGCTTCACCCGTATGGACCGCCGCAAATACGGCATCATTCCCGGCGTGACGGACAATGACTATTATGTAAACTCTTTCCACGTAGATGTAAAAGAGCCCATCACCATCACCGAGAAGATAAAACGGGAAGCTCCTTTCCACGCCATTACCCGCGGAGGGCATATCACTTACGTGGAACTGGACGGAGAAGCTCAGAAAAATGTAAAAGCCATAGCCAAGATTGTAAAAGTAATGCATGACGAAGGCATTGGATACGGTTCCATCAACCATCCTGTTGATACTTGTCAGGCTTGCGGTTACAAAGGAGTCATTTACGACAAGTGCCCTGTTTGCCAGAGCGAGAATATAATGCGAATGCGTCGCATTACCGGGTATTTGACAGGCGACCTCAGCACTTGGAATTCAGCCAAGCGTGCTGAAGAACGTGACCGGGTAAAGCATGGATAATCAGCATGAACTTGTTATTTACCTATCCTGAAACAATAGTCGACGGTGAAGGCATCCGCTATTCCATCTATCTGGCCGGATGCCGTCACCATTGTCGCGGTTGCCAGAATCCCGAATCCTGGAATCCATCGGCAGGCACTTCGCTCACACCGGAAAAAATAGAAAAAATGATCTGCGAAATAAATGCCAATCCATTATTGGACGGAATCACCTTTTCCGGTGGAGATCCACTTTATCATCCCCAAGAATTCCTGGCTCTGGTCAAACAGATCAAAGAAGCTACCGGACAAAACATCTGGTGTTATACTGGATATACATTTGAACAGATACAAAACGATGAAATGTTAAAACCGATACTGGATTATGTGGATGTTATAGTAGACGGACGATTTGAGCCGGATTTGTACTCTCCTTACTTGGAATTTCGGGGCAGCAGTAATCAACGCATCATCCGTGTGCGATAACGCTAAAAGAAATAAAAAAGGGGTGTTTTCTTGATATATATCATGAATTCACCCTTTTTTATGTTTTTCAGCATATATTTACTTGCTAATTTCAAGAAAAGCCGTACCTTTGCAATGTGGTTGTGAAACCAAATATTAAGTTAATAAAGAAAAGAACAAAATTAGGTATTAAGTATTAAGGTAAAGATTTTAATTTAAGGTATTAGATTTAGGTAAAGAAAGATTGATTTAGAAAGGTATTAGTAGTAAGATTTAAGGTAATTAGAAAAAGAAAGTTTTCAGGAGATTAGTTTTATAGGTATTAAAAGAGTTGTTTTTTTTAGGTACAAGAGAGAGAGGATAACACAACTGAGACGAGAAAGATGAAAAGAACCCCATAATGGAGGGGGGTTCTTCAGGATGTGAGCGGGTTTGATAAAAACTTTCGCTCTTTTTTTATGTCTTTTTTTCACCACGGGAGAGAAACAATATAAAAAACGCAGATTTCCGCAAAGACGATTGATTCAATCTTTGCGGAAATCCGTGCCTATCGGCATTGTTATAAAAATGCCGTGTCCTTTTCTGTCATGCAGACCTAGAACAAGAATCGCATGATATCATTAAAGTTCGCCCAAATGAGCAAGGCAAACAGTAAAAACATACCTACCATCTGCGCATATTCCATAAATTTGTCACTCGGCTTACGACGGGCAATGATTTCATAAAGCAGGAATAATACATGTCCGCCATCCAATGCCGGAATAGGCAGAATATTCATAAACGCAAGAATGATTGACAGAAAAGCAGTCATTTCCCAAAAACGATGCCAATCCCATACTTTCGGAAAAATACTTCCTATCGTTCCAAAACCACCTACGCTCTTGGCTCCTTCCTTAGTGAACACATATTTCATATCGTTCACATATTCCTTCAACGTATTTACCCCCAATTGCACCCCGGCAGGAAAAGATTCAAAGAAACCAAATTCACGGGTTGTTTCTTTATAATCAGCCAATGAAGAGAATGTTGCGCCCACTCTAAACAAAGAGTCTGTACGCACCGTCACGGTGTCACGCAGTCCGTTACGCGAATATACCATTTGTAGAGAAGCATCTTTATCTCCTGTAGCTTCCGCATCAGCCTGCATATTATCCAGTTTTTCCACCAATGCATTCCATGAGTTCAACCTCTCGCCATTGACCGCGACCAGACTATCTCCCTTCTGTATACCGGCCTTATCCAAGCCACCGCCCGGTATCACCGAGTCAACGACATTAGGAACTAACGCCGTAACAAACATCGGATCATCCTTTGCTATATCCAACAAGCTGATCTCAGGCATATATACTTCGGCTTCCTTTCCGTCGCGCAATACAGTCACTGTACGTGCCTCAGCAATATCACGAAGCATATCCACCCCGAAACGCTCCAATGGTTTTTCATCTGCACGAAGAAGAATATCACCGTCACGGAAACCTATTTCCCGGGCACGCTCATTAAATTTCATACCATGAGTCATGTCTTGCAGCGATACAAAAGAATCTCCCCAATGGAATAAAATCATGGAATAGATGAAGATAGCCAGCAAGAAATTCATCAAGACACCACCCACCATGATAAGCAGACGCTGCCAAGCCGGTTTTGAACGAAATTCCCATGGCTTAGCAGGCTGTTTCATCTGCTCGGTATCCATAGACTCGTCTATCATACCCGAAATT
>ENA-OPEZ01000417-OPEZ01000417.1-human-gut-metagenome-genome-assembly--contig:-NODE-417-length-11206-cov-1.827011_pt1 | contig 11206 bp, 8 predicted proteins | sample MGYA00241307_ERZ501548 | MGnify/ENA primary metagenome ERZ501548 (study PRJEB25962, sample SAMEA1969296) | human gut metagenome | biome: human gut; feature: human-associated habitat; material: faeces... | reverse complement strand
GAAACAGATAAGAGTTATTTGTTCCAGCCTGTCAAGGATACTAACATTCTTATCGTGAAATATCTTAGTCCGGGCAAGGCTTTGTTCTTTGTAGGCGATCACGAACGCTATTACAACGGAAATAAAGCTGATAGCGAGAATTATGTGTATGATGCCTATTATTATGCTATTTTTGACAGTGCACAGAAAACACTTACGCGTGTGAAGGTGGGTGATGTAGATTTGCCGTGGAGTACAGGTGGATACAACTACATTGCTCAGATTGGTAATAGTGTATACCTAGGGGTAAACTCGGTGCAGGAGGGAGATACTCACCAGGCTTTGGTTTATTCGCTGGACATCCCATCAGGTGAAGTGAAGAAAGCTTTCTCAATAGATGCTGGACTGGATTTTCTACGTATGTATAGTGTAAAAAATGTTGCTGAGTAATGTTTTCAATAAATAGTTTTCTAAGTAAAGCGGCCGTAGCTGCCGCTTTGCTTTTTCCTGTACAAGCTGCCGCACAGTGTGTAATCGATAAGCCTGCTTATATGCTTTATACGGACGAAGGGATGCCTTCCTCGTTCGGAGATATGATAGAGGCTATGGCACAGAGTGATGTGATTTTTTTTGGTGAATATCATAACAGTTCAGTGGTTCACTGGCTGGAACGTGTTGTTTTTACATCACTAGCAGACAGACTGGATAATAAACTGACGTTAGGCATGGAAATGTTTGAGGCTGATACACAACTCAAGGTGGACGAGTATATGGCCGGACTGATTTCAGAGGAACGGTTTCTGGCTGAGACTTATCTGTGGGATAATTACAAGACAGACTATGCGCCTGTAGTAAAATGCGCTAAAGAAAGGGGGATCCGACTCATAGCAACCAACGTTCCCCGTCGGTATGCACGGGCTGTGTCTGTCGGGAATGTGGATGCGCTCCGAAAATTTCCACAGAGCTCTCAGCTATATTTTGGAAAAGTGCTGGAGCGAGTTGAAGCTATCCAGGAGCCCAATCCGTTTTTTACAAAGGCATCGGCTATGTTGAAGACTGTATCGGCAAAACATGATGAAACTAGCCCATCAAAGGCTCTGACCAACGAACAGAAACAACAATTAGTTGAAAAGACGTTATGCATGACACGGGCTCAAGCATTAAAGGATGCAGTAATGGCCCGTAATATTGCAGATAACCTGACTGGGGTATTTATACATATCAACGGCAATTATCACTCGGATTGTGGGAAAGGTATTATTACATATCTTAAAGAGTTCAGACCTGCAATCAGGATCATAACTGTTTCCACGGTCTATCAAGACAAATTGTCGGAATTGAATCCAGTTAATCGAGGCAAAGCTGATTTCTACATCGTACTGCCAACAGACACTCATAAAACTTTTTAAGGCCAGACATCTGTTCTGTTTTCGGACATACAATTTTTCACAATCCTATTTCTGAGTTCCACCGGAAAAAGTTTCCGGTGGGACTCGTTCTTTTATAATCGAACAAATGTAATTTAAGAGTATATATTTATGCTGTTTTTGAATGAAAAAGGCAACACCGTATTGAAGATCTAAATTTCTAAGAGCATTGTATCATTTGACCTGCTTACAAAAATGTGTTGGAGGAATAGGATTCCTCTATAAAAAACGTATCGGCATAGAGGTGCCGATACGTTTTTTAGTTAGAAAGAACACGATATGCATTATCATTCTTCAGGAACATATATAATTTCACCATTTTCCAGTTCATAGGCAATACCAACCTTCTTACCTTTCTTGCCCGTCTGGCTATCCTGATTTTCGGAAGGAGTATACTTATTTATCTTGTTTCCTTCCTTTGTAATTATTTCCATATTTTCCTTACCCGGATTCTTTACCATGGTAAAATCCTCCTGACTGAATACCTCAGTCATGTTGTAGCGGCTCACTAAAGCAACCATAAGCGCTACGGCAAATACCATTGCCACATCAAAAAGGTTGCTCACCACACTCATCGGGTCACTATCTTCTTCCGCTGTAAACAGTCCAAAGATTGCCCCTTTCAGTACACGGTCACTATCTTCTTCTTTTTTCAGTAAGTTTCTTTTCATGTAGCAATCTATTTAACACATTTTCCTTCTTCCTTCATAATCTCTGCCAGAAACTCTAGATTAGTCATATCTTGAAGATACCAACGTTGCTTGACTTGCTGTGTAATGAACCCGATAGCACTGGCAAACAATCCGACAACTGTTGTAGCAAAAGCCACCTGCATATTGTATGCCATCGATGATATATCACCGGCAGAAAGTCCTACCAACGCCGGTCCCATTGGAATCAATGTCCCCATAAGCCCCAGCATCGGTCCCATTTTAGTCAGTGTTTTAGAGATAGCCAAATCCTTGTCTGCAGCAATCTCAAAATCTGCCAACAGACGTTCAACATGAGGTCTGCTGTTTCTCACCTCAAGCATGCGGTGAATATACACCGTAACCAAAGAAGTACGAACATTCGGAATACGCTCACCCAGTGAAGCAATGCCACCGGGAGTAAGACTGTCGAACTCACCGCGCAACAGCGATTCTGTTTTTCGAATCGACATATACTGTCCGAAAAAACTGCCGATGAGCAACAGCGAACGACCAAAAAGAATAATCAGCAACACAATAACAGGCACCAGCAAGCCCGTAGAAATCCAATAGAGAATGTCAGAAATGTAATTCATAAATCAATTTTTTTTCATTTTTTTTTGTTTTATATACCTTTCAGTAAGTTTACTTGAGCACATACTTCATATATAGATGGCGGAATACATAGCCGGCCAATCCTCCCAATAACATAAGCAATAGCAGGGCCAGTGAGGCAAACCAGTCGACATCACCCGATGCACTCACTGCCGTCGTACCATTCACCGTGGCCACCACTCCCAAAATGGCTACTAACGCATTGCACAGAAACAGCAACTCCAATCGGACTTCCTTCTCGGGCAAAAGCCATTTCAGCAGCCACATGCCCGCCGGAATAAGGATTAATATTGCTGCTCCCAACACCCAGGCCAGTAAACTGAAGGAAATACCCGGGAAACTGAATATCAAAGCTACCAGCAAGCTGAAAAGGACTGCAAAAATCAAGACTCCCGGGAAAAGACGGAGGCAACGGTAAGCCAATACCGTTCTACTACCCACCTTGCCGGCTGTTTGAAGGTGTGCTGCCAACATGCAATAAGCCAGTTGTAACACGACCTCCAAACTAAGTATTACAGATGTATCGAGCATCAGTTGCGGATTAGATAACCAATCGGCAATCTGGGTTTTCGACTGCTCGATGGCAAGCGGCCACATCAGTCCGACAAACAAACAAGCTGACACGGCTATCACACCTACAGTCCACAGCTTGCAGTAGGTTAGCTTTAAGAGAAAATTAAAGCTGACCAATATCATTAATACAACTACAACCGTTTCCATAACAGCATTTTTAGTCGTTTAAGTGTTTATGCCGACGTCGTACCAGCAGTATCAGTGCCACAACCAATACAAGAACCACACATACCACAACCGTGTTACTCAGAACATTGGTTGTTTCATCGGTCTGTGTGTTCACTTGCTCTTTCTTCATCACCATTCCCTTATCAGTACCTTCAACCATCTGCTCACGGATAGCAGTGATATCCTTGCGGTACGATACAGCACTTGCAGCATCGGTTTTCGACGCAATAAAATCCCGGAGTTTGGCATTGTCGCACACAAAACCCGAACACGACGGTTTATACTTGGCTATCAGCTGAGTGTGTAGCTGCGCAATATCAGCCAACTGCTGTTCCGATGCTTTCCACATTCCTTTTCGGGCAGTTTCCATCATCACCGCAGTAATCTCTTCGAGTGCTGCCGGATTCTGTTTTTCAAAATAAGCCTGCAGTCCCAACCCAAACTTATCCTTTACGTAAATATTATAGATTTCATCCCACAGTTCCTTATCTACAGCCTTGGGTTTCATCACATTCCACCCATAGGTATTCTGCACGATTTCTGCAAAGGTTGCGGCTGCACCAGCCTCGCCTTTCATTTTCTCCCGGATATACGCCGGATTAAAAATGGTAGTACGGCTCTCTACACCGATAGCCTCTTTTACTTCCTGCATCCGCACATTATTCCGGTTGCGATAGTCACTGAGGTAGGCATCCGGGTCCTTTCCCGTAACATGACGGACAGCCAGATTCATACCACCCATAAACTCATATACATGATCCAGACTCAAGGCTCCCCAGGTATTACTCTGACGCGGTTGCACAACGGCATCTGTATTAACCAGCGCAGCCTCAAAAGCAAACTGCTTTACCGTTTCCCAATCCTTTTCACTACCGTAAAATGCACCCATATTATTCAGATATACATCGGCTATTTCCGATTCATTTTCCCAGCGGTCGCCTTTCTGCACCATCCCCTGTATACCGGTCCCGTAACTGCCATTCACTCCTCCGAAGACTCTGTATGCAGACAACTCGCGAGCCTCTTTCGGGCTGATCCCCTTTTCAGTCAGAGCACGCTCGGCAGCTATCACTCCCTCAGCCACGTGATTTTCAAATTGATCTTTTGCAGCAGCAGCCATCTCTACGGCACGGTTTATCAGGAAAAGTCGGGACGCAGCAATATCTCGTAACTGTCCGCTGGTCTGCACGACCACATCTATACGCGGACGTCCCAATTCTTCAGAAGGTATAAGCCGCAAATCTGTTACCCGGCCGAAAGCATCGCGGATAGGCTCCACTCCGAGCATATATAGCACCTGGGCAACCGTAGCTCCTTCTGTTTCAATAAATTCACCACTCCACAATGTATAGCTCACCTTTCGCGGAATACTGTCGTTGTGACGTTTACGATACATTTCGATGGTATTCTCTGCTAATTTCTTACCTTTTTCCCAAGCCGACTCACTTGGAGTAGCTTCTGCATTTATAGCAAACAGATTTCGTCCTGTAGGAAGTGTATTCGGATTAGCAATTGGGTCACCTCCTGGCGAAGGTGCTGTATATCCTCTATCCAACGCATTCAGCAGCGACCGGATTTCCTGTTCAGGACTTTGCAGCAATGCTGCTTTATATCGATGCACATTCAAAATAGTCCTTTCCACTTCCAGCACAGCTTGCGCCAGATTGATTTCGGCTTTTGTATAGGTAGGTTTTCCTTTCATTGCAGCCTTCATCATGGCAGTCGAAGGTTTTCCCAAATGCTTTGCTTCATCACCACGGCCATTTTCTGCTTTCGGACGTGTTGCAGGTTTGCCTCCTCCCACCATCATAGCCATCATTCCCTGCGGAACTTGGAGTGAACGGTCTATGAGACGAGCCTTTTCCAACTGTTCAGACGTAATTCCGGTTACCTGACAAACCAGAGCATCGTCCGCCACAACCTGACCGGCTAAAATACGGGCTACCAGACTGCGGGCCGGCGACAGATAACGGGCCGTAAAAAGACTTTTTTTCCGTTCGGCATCAGTCACTGCCTTTCCGCGTATCTTATCCAGCGCCAACAGACTGTAGGCTACGGGGTCCACCGTCATGGCATACACACTGCTCGTAATCCTGTCTGCTTCGTAAGGCACCCCCATCGTATACAGCTGACCGGTTATTTTTTCGGTTGCTAGTTCCTCAGCAAAATTATCAATCCGTACGATATCATCTTCCGTATATGGGACAGTGAGTACACTGTCAAGTCCTAAATCCCGGTGTATACCCATAGCTACAGCCAGGCGCTTAACAGCAAACGAAGCCTGTTGACGCGAATCAACTTGCTGTGGGTCTGTCTGGTTATAAACCTTGATAGCCTCACTAAGTTTTCGGTACGTTCCTCGCAGACTACTTTCCATAAACGGAGGTGTGAGATACGACTGTAGTCCTGCATAGGCACGGCGCTTGGCTATCACACCTTCTCCGACATTGGCAATCGAATAAATATAAAAATGCGGCAAAGCACCAATCAGGCGATCAGGCCAGTCGTCATGGCACAGCGCAACTTGCTTGCCTGGAGTAAATTCCAAACTTCCATGTGTTCCAAAATGAATCAGTGCATCGGCACCAAATCCATACTGACTCCACAGATACGAAGCAACGTAAGCATGAGGAGGAGCAACTTCCGTTCCATGCAGAATTTTAAACGAATTGTCTCCTTTCCCTGCAGCATTCTGCGGAAGCAATACGATATTTCCCAAATCAATGCGAGGTACCGCCAAAGCACCATTATCTGTAGTCAGGTACGAACCAGGAAATTCACCGTCAGAAGCCAAAATTTCATTGTATTTGTCGGGACGCAGGGCCTTTTTCACCCAACCTTCGTAAGCATCTTTCGTAACGATTGCAGGCTGAGCATGCTTCATAAATTCGGCCATAGCTCCTTCGGCATACGTACCGAACACAGCCCCCTGACGCTGAATCATCACTCCCAGTTCCTGGGCTGATGCAGGAAGATTTTTTACGGTATATCCTTCGGCCTTCAAACGCGTAAGCAGATTATAAAGCGAAGGTATCACTTCCATTCCTCCTGCCGTCAGCGCATTCTGTCCCGCTCCTTTATAATAATAAATTGCAACCTTCTTTTCACTGTTTGGCTTTTGCTGCAGCTCAATATAATTATTCACCGTTTCCACAAACACGTCCAAACGTTCTGGGATGGCAAAAGCATGCTGTAGACCTTCTTCATCCATATAATGCCCAAAAAGCGCATACGGACGTATGGCTCCATCAATTTCGGGAGTCACGATACTCTGCGCCATAAAGCCACCGTTCATGCCCATTTTATCCTTTTCCCATGCATCGATCAGACGGTTCACATTGAGCGGTGTAAAGAGCGGTATATTCTGCTGTTTCAAATAATCTACAGCATAATCACCCATCCTGCCATGCGCCATATAGATAACTAGCGAAGGATTGATGGAGTCTATCGCATGCGAAGCAATCAGTCCTTTAAAGTCATTAACTGGATAAACTACATTGCCGGACTTTTCGAGCGCGCTGACCAGTTCGGCGGGCTGTCCCATTTGTCCGGTAATGACAACAGCAGGTGCCTTTTCCTTGAATAAGCCATGTGTTTTCAGGAAATTGCGGTACTGTGACACATGAGTAAAACCAACTTCTTCACTATCAGGATTTTCTGGGTCGGCATGATAAAACTGATGAACCACACGTCTAGCCACCGGCAAAGGTTCATCCGTCCACATCCATTTTTTGTCCACGTACTTTCGCACATAATCCAGCATACTGGCATAATTCTTCCGTCCTCCGTTTCCTAGGTAAGCTTTCAGAGTATCAGCAACAGCCTCATCAACCGACACAATATTATTCAGTGGATTGGTGGCGGCAGTTGTTAGTACCGGCAATCCATTTTGGGCAGCATGCTGGATCATATTCCGCTGTTCTTCGGTAATACGTAACCCCATGGCATTGATAAATACCATATCATACGTATCCAAATCGTCTAGCTCGTCGGTAGAAATCTCACTAATCTTAATAAACGAGTTATGATTCGCCTTTGATATCTGTCCTAGGTTTATCACCTGATAGTTGACAAAACCTACCTGGGTAGAAGAGAACCATAAATTCCAGGCTCCGGTCAGTGCTGCCGATACAACAAACACTCCGCCGGCAATTTTTAATAGTTGCAATTTTTTCATTTATGTATTCAATAGGTAAAGCAGGTAGGTTGGTCTTTTGTAAAAAAGGGAGTGATATTTATTTCACTCCCTTTACATTGGACTAAAATCCTAAACCTGATATGATTATACGTATTTAACATAACACCCTTTATTCTTTGTACTAAGCTTTGAAAATCTTTTAACTTTTAAAACTATTTACTAATGTTTGGATAAAGTATGAATCTTTGAGAATTTTGTTGCAAAGTTACGTTGGCTGTCAATATGGCACAATACTCATAAGTCGGGAATTTTCTGTTGTAAAATGTGTAAATATCATTATTTTTAGGTATTCCAAGACTATAATAATATCCCTATTTTTTGTGCAACAAACAACACTATCTAATAAAATAAACTGAATAAATAATTGGATTAAAATGGCTAAACATTTAAGGATTAAGCCAAGTGACAAGATGAGTGATGCCATAAACAACAATGCGCAAATCCTCATGTCTATGAGTCGTTTTGGTATATCATTGGGGTTTGGTGAAAAATGTATTAAGGATGTATGCGACTCACAAAATGTAGACTGCAATACATTTCTGGCAGTGGTCAATTTTATATCTAGAAAAGATTATAAGAGTTATCCTATCTCACTAGACTCACTGATGAGTTACCTGAAAAATGCTCATAAGTTTTTTCTAAACTTCACTCTTCCGGCTATAAGGCGTAAACTGCTTGATGCTATAGATTGTTCTGATGCGGAGGACATAGGATTTCTTATTATAAAGTTTTACGACGAATATGTAAAAGAGGTGAGGATACATATGGAACATGAAAATAAAAATGTATTCCGTTATGTAGAACAGTTACTGAAAGGGCATTTGTGTAATAATTATAACATTGGTATCTTCGCATCAAAACATAACGATATCGATCCAAAACTAAAAGATTTGAAGGACATTATCATTCGTTACTATCCTCAAAAGGACAATGAATTGCTTAACTCGGTGCTTTATGATATTATCAACTGTGAGCACGATCTATATTTTCATTGCTTAATAGAAGAGCACTTATTTATTCCAGAAGTTATGGATTTGGAAGAACGATTAAAAAAAGATAGTGAGATTCGGGAAATTGAGATAGAAGATTATGAAGAAAAACAGGAAAAATTGAATAAGGCAGCTTTGTTGAGCGAACGTGAAAAGGGGGTCGTAGCATGCATAGCACAAGGTATGAGTAACAAAGAAATAGCCGAGCAATTGTGTCTGTCCGTCAATACTGTTACTACTCATCGGCGAAATATTAGTATGAAATTGGGCATTCATTCGGCTGCAAGTATTACTATATTTGCCATTGTAAATAAAATAGTGGAGATTCCTGGAAAATCCTAATGAATGGAGCTTTAGATTATAAAATTTGGGAACCATATAAATCTTTATTGCCTATTCCTGAGGAAGAGATTAGTAATAACTCAGCTCTTACCCAAAACCCCGGCTATTAAATTTCTTACTTAACTTTCTTCATATTGTTTTTTTGATTCGAGAGGCTATTCCGTTTTTTCGGAGTAGCCTCTTTCCGTATTTTCTTATTGTAATCTTTTCTTCATTTATATCATAAAATATGTAAAGCTGTTCCACCGAAAGATATTACAGGCTTAAACAAAGTTGGAAACTTCGAATCTTTTTGATAACTTTGTAATCAACAATCTATATCAGGTTGTTATTTAGAGATAAGGTATTGGTAATTACTTCACAATGAGCAGATTGCTGGCACAGAAATACAGACTCGCAGGCATGGCCCTGCTGCTTGTATTCGCATCCTACTGGTGCGGCATTACGTTGTTCACTCACTCGCACGTGGTGAATGGCGTTATTGTTGTGCACTCGCATCCGTTCAAGGCCGGGCATACACATACCGATACCCAGCTCGAAACCATTTTCTACCTCTCTTTGCTGCAGACTTCCGGCGAAACGAACACCAGTGTGGCCTTGCCCTGCTGGCTTATTCCTTTGGGACTGATTCTCTTTGTCTGCACGATGGGAGTACCTTATCGTCCGTGCGCGGACATCCTGACACGCGGTCCTCCCTCTCTTTGATTTTTTCGGGGCATATTCTGCCCGTTTATGAATCCTGAAACATTTATTATTTTAAAGATTGCAGTTCCGGTACAGCGCCTGCTCTGCATACCTTTTCGTGGGTGTATGCACGTTTACCAGGAGAGTTATGCTTTGCATTCGGCGCAACCCTGCAAGCCGGCTTTGTCACAGCTGTAGTGAACCTTTCTCATAGGTATGCGAAAGATTCGGCTTTTCTGTGCCGCGACTTTTGCTTTGCTGTGATAAACCGATCGGACAGGGACGAACTGCGAACGACAATCGTGTAAATACTTAAAAATCAAAGATGAAAACTTTTTATATATACCTTTTGGGAGCAATACTGACATTGTTCCCGGGCTATGCTTTTGCATACGAACTGAACGATACCGATGCCAATATCATTGGCCACGTAACCGATAAAGATACCAAGGAACACCTGGCTTATGTAACGATTATGCTGAAGGGGACAACCATCGGGACGACTACCGACGAAACAGGGCATTACTTCCTGAAAAACCTGTCCGAAGGGACTTTTACTGTTGAAGTCAGTTCGATAGGCTATAAGACAGAGCGCCGCACCGTGCAGCTCACCAAGGGCAAGACGCTGGAACTGAATTTCGAGATTGGCGAGGACCACGTGGCACTCGAGGGGGTGGTGGTTTCGGCCAACCGTAACGAGACGACCCGCCGCATGGCGCCTACGCTGGTAAACGTGGTATCGGTCAAGACGTTCGAGAATACCAACTCTACCTGTCTGGCGCAGGGGCTGAACTTCCAGCCGGGTGTGCGTGTGGAGAACAACTGCCAGAACTGCGGATATCAGCAGGTGCGCATCAACGGATTGGACGGGCCTTATACGCAGATTCTCATCGACTCGCGTCCCATCTTCAGCGCGCTGGCGGGGGTATACGGTCTGGAGCAGATTCCTGCCAACATGATTGAACGTGTGGAGGTGATGCGCGGCGGCGGCTCGGCTTTGTTTGGCTCTTCGGCCATTGCCGGCACCATCAACATCATTACCAAGGAACCGGTGCGCAACTCGGCCCAGTTCTCGCACACACTGACGGGGATAGGCGATGCATCGGTTTTCGAAAACAATACCACAATGAATGCTTCGCTGGTATCCGACAACCAGAAGCTGGGACTGGCAGTTTTCGGACAGAACAGAGAACGTGCCGGCTATGACCACGACGGCGACGGATTTACCGAGCTGCCGGAGCTGAAAAGTCAGACGGTGGGCATGCGCTCCTACATCAAGACCAGCGATTATTCGAAGGTTACGGTAGAGTATCACCACCTGCAGGAGCACCGTCGTGGTGGCGACCAGCTGGCTCTCCCGCCGCACGAGGCGCTGATAGCCGAGCAACTGAAGCACAGCATCAATACCGGAGGGGTAAAGTTCGTCCTGTTTTCGCCCGATGAAAAACAGCGCCTGGGCATTTATGCCTCGGCACAGCACATCGACCGCGACAGTTACTACGGCGGAGGCGAGGACTTGCAGGAAAAACTGAAATCGCATGG
>ENA-OPEZ01000389-OPEZ01000389.1-human-gut-metagenome-genome-assembly--contig:-NODE-389-length-11934-cov-1.700059_pt1 | contig 11934 bp, 10 predicted proteins | sample MGYA00241307_ERZ501548 | MGnify/ENA primary metagenome ERZ501548 (study PRJEB25962, sample SAMEA1969296) | human gut metagenome | biome: human gut; feature: human-associated habitat; material: faeces... | reverse complement strand
TAGCTATCCATTTCTCATCGTATAGTTGTTTCAAGGTCGTGGTTACATGATGCAAATCATACAGTGAATTTTCAACCGTGAGATAATCCCAGTTGCAGGGCTTCGGCATGGACTCACCAAAATAACGGTATTCCACGAATACCAGATTGGCGTTGAATAATTTGGATAACTCTTCTTGATAACGCGGATGGGTGGCATAATGGGCGGCATAGCCTTCGGTAACCAGTACGGTAGGGCGGTCAAAACCTACATGCGAGAGAATAACCCTTTGCTTGAAATTCCCTGCTTCGGGGTGATGCGGATCCAATAGTTGATTAATGAAGAATACATATTTCTCCGGATAGGCATCACTTTGCATTGGTTTAATGTCACTGATGTCCGGAAAATTTTGAAGTCTTTTCTGTAATTCAGTGGGAGGAACTGCGGCCTGGGCCATTTGTAAAGGCAATAAGATAGCCAGTATTGCCCATACCATAAAAGAGAGTGTGTGTTTCATCGTTTATAAATGGTTTAATAACTAATGGGCAACAAAAATAGTATTTTATTTCGATATTGTCGGGTAATCTTTTATCTTTGTGTTACTTAATAAAGCTGAGAAATATGTTTTTTCTTCATCGTATATGGAATTGGTGCAGTCGCTTCCGTCACCGTTGTGGTTACGGAGTACACTCTCCGTCTGATTTTTTTCTGATTACTTCTGTTGTTTATGAAAAATATCACTACTATGCTTATCGGGTATTGAAGGAAAGGGGATTTCCTGCTTATTTGCCACATTATCGAAGGAAAGTGAACCGTTTGCTATTCCGGTTGGTTAATTATTTCAGACCAAAGTCGTTGATTGAAGTGGGGATTGGTAATGGGGCATCCATAGGATATATGCGGGCTGCGTGTCATACTATGGACTCCGTCACCTTGAAAGGCAGGGATTGGGCAAAGACTTCCCGGCAACTGGAGGAGAAACTGGCGGAGGTGCATACATTAGATTGTCTGCATATAGGGCATACTCCTTTTTATAAAGAAGTTTTTGAACTGGTACTTCCTTATGCCGGACCTCGTAGTTGCTTTATTGTCGGAGGAATTCATGAATCGAGGGAAAAACGGAAATGGTGGGAGCAAATTGTAGCCAGTGAGTCGACGGGTATCACTTTTGATTTGTATGACATAGGGTTGGTCTTTTTTGATAAAGCGAGATATAAACAGCATTATATTGTAAATTTTTTATAACCGGAACCATGAAGAAAAGCATGATATACACCAAAACAGGTGATAAGGGAACCACATCATTGGTAGGTGGTACCCGGGTGCCGAAAACGCATATACGGCTTGAAGCCTATGGCACAGTGGATGAATTGAACTCCTATTTGGGATTGTTGCAAACGTATTTGACGGATGAGGAGGATAAACAAATCATTTTTCGTATACAAAATAAATTATTCTCTGTCGGTTCGTATCTGGCAACGGATCAGACACAGACCAAGTTGCGTATGGAAAGTCGTATAGAGGATGAAGACATCCGGATGTTGGAGCAGGCAATTGACGTAATTGACAATGAACTTCCTCCTTTGAATGCTTTTATTCTGCCGGGGGGTGACCGTGGAGCAGCCGTTGGGCACATTTGCCGGACGGTGTGTCGCCGTGCCGAGCGACGTATTCTTGCATTGGCTGAAGAATGTGACATAGATGCCCGTGTAACAGCATTTGTCAACCGTTTATCTGATTATTTATTCATTTTGACCCGAAAGTTAAATCATTTAACTAAAACGGATGAAATTTTTTGGGATAAAAGTTGCAAATGAAATAATTTATTATACTTTTGCGGCTAATTAGAGAACGAAAGAAAAGTATTTACTTAAAAAATAAGAAAACTATGTACTGGACATTAGAATTGGCCTCGAAGTTAGAGGATGCTCCCTGGCCTGCTACAAAGGATGAGTTGATTGACTATGCAATGCGTTCGGGCGCTCCGTTGGAAGTAATCGAAAACTTGCAAGAGATGGAAGATGAAGGCGAAATCTATGAAAGTATAGAAGATATTTGGCCGGATTATCCGAGCAAAGAGGATTTCTTTTTTAATGAGGAGGAATATTAGAAAGAGAACATGGCGGACAGAATAAAAAATTCTGTCCGTTTTTTGTTTGATATTTCTTCTTGGAAGGGGGGATTGGAAAGCGTAATGTAACTTTCCTGGGAGATTGAACATTATACATGGAAAAAGTGTTTATCTTTGTGGCGTAAACTAAAAATAGACAAACATGAAAAAGATTATTAGTGTATTAATGGTAGCTGTATGTTTGATGATGGCTGCTCCTGCTCAGGCTCAGTTGCACTTTGGAGTAAAAGGTGGTTTGAATATTTCAAAATTGAGTTTTTCAAAGGATGCTTTTAAGGGGGATAATAAGACTGGTTTTTTTGTGGGTCCGATGGCTGAATTCACCCTGCCTATTATCGGGATAGGGGCAGATGTTGCCGCTTTATATTCTCAGACAGACTTAGGGGCTGATGGAGAGAAAACAATGAAGTTAAAGACATTTGCAGTTCCTGTGAATTTGAAATGGTCCTTTGGCCTTGGTAGCATGTTGGGTGCTTATATTGCTGCAGGTCCCCAGTTTGATTTTAATATTGGCAATAAAACATGGACGCGTGAATTGTCATTGAAAAAATCTACAACCAGTTTCAATGTAGGAGCAGGTCTTAAATTGATACGTCATTTACAGTTAGGGGTTAATTATAATTTTGCTCTGAGCAAGACTGGTACTTATGAATATTATACAGAGGGTGGATCGGGTGATGGACACCATTCTGTTAATATAAAGAACAACACTTGGCAAGTTTCTTTGGCATACTTGTTCTAGACAACCTTATTTAATAAAAGATAAAAAGGAGGCATTCTTCACTGAATGCCTCCTTTTTTGTAATTTTGCACCATGAAAAAATTCGTAGATGTCATAGTTCCATTACCTATTGCCAACCAATACACTTATTCCCTTCCTCAGGAGATGGAAGAGATGGTACAGATTGGGGGTTTTTCCGTTTGGAAAGAAAAAGTTCTATACGGCAATAGTGACAAATGTACATTATGCGGCCCCGGAGGGGTATGAAACGAAGGATATAGCTGAAGTGCTGGATTCATCTCCGGTACTGTTACCGAAACAATATGAGTTCTGGCAATGGCTGGCGGAATATTATCTTTGTACATTAGGAGATGTGTACAAGGCGGCTATCCCTTCGGGTATGAAACTGGAAAGCGAAACGTTGGTGGAATATAATCCCGATTTTGAAGCTACTGCACCCTTACCGGAGAAAGAGCAGAAAATTCTGGATTTGTTGAGCCGGGATACAGAACAGTGTGTAACCCAGTTGGAAAAAAACAGCGGACTGAAAAATGTGTTGACTGTCATCAAGTCTTTGTTGGACAAAGAGGCCATCTTTGTCAAGGAGGAACTGAAACGTAATTACAAACCGCGTACAGAGGCAAGGGTGAGGTTGGTGAACGGAGAAGCGGATGAGGCTTACTTACAACGGCTGTTCAATGAATTGTCACGTGCTCCTAAACAATTGATGATATTAATGAAGTATGTGGAATTGTCCGGTTGGGTAGCCAGAGGGTATGCTTTAAAGGAAGTAACAAAGAAAGAGCTGCTTGAAAAGTCTGGAGGGTCTGCGGCCGTTTTTAACGGATTGGTCGAAAAGAAAGTCTTTGAGGTCTATCATCAGGAGATAGGACGTTTGGATAAAGGAATTTCGGATACCGGTGATATTAATCCGCTGAATATTGCGCAGCAACAGGCTTATGGCAACATTCTTCAATGCTTCAGAGAGAAAAATGTGTGTCTTCTGCATGGCGTTACATCCAGTGGCAAGACGGAAATTTATATCCACCTCATTCAGGAGGTGCTGAAAACAGGAAAGCAGGTCTTATATTTGCTTCCGGAAATTGCACTGACCACTCAGATAACTGAGCGTTTGAAAAGGGTGTTCGGACATCGGCTGGGTATTTATCATTCCAAGTTTCCGGACGCTGAGCGGGTGGAGATATGGCAGAAACAGTTGGGAGAGAAGAGCTATGACGTGATTCTCGGAGTCCGTTCCTCTATTTTTCTGCCTTTTCGTAACTTGGGGCTGGTCATCATAGATGAGGAACACGAGAATACGTATAAACAGCAAGACCCCGCCCCACGTTACCATGCCCGTAGCTCAGCCATCATGCTGGCCTCTATGTTCCTGGGGACGGCTACTCCTGGTGTGGAAACTTACTTTAATGCTACCTCGGGAAAGTATGGCTTGGTAGAATTGAAAGAAAGATATAAAGATATCCGGCTTCCTCATATAGAACTGGTTGACATCAAGGAACTGGCGCATCAGAAGCGGATGCAGGGCCCTTTCTCACCGGCGCTGGTCAAGCAGATAAAAGAGGCATTGGAGTGTAAGGAGCAGGTTATCCTGTTTCAGAACCGTCGCGGTTTCGCTCCGATGATAGAATGTCATACCTGCGGCTGGGTTCCTAAATGCAAGAACTGTGATGTGAGTCTGACGTATCATAAGGGGCTGAACCAGCTGACTTGCCATTACTGCGGATATACCTATCAAGTTCCCCGTTCCTGCCCGGCGTGCGGCGGAGTGGAATTGATGCATCGCGGTTTCGGTACAGAGCGTATAGAAGATGATATAAAACTGATATTCCCCGAGGCGAAAGTCGCCCGGATGGATTTGGATACCACTCGTACCCGTACCGCATACGAGAAAATTATCGCGGATTTTGAACAGGGCAAGACCGATATCCTGATTGGTACGCAGATGGTGTCCAAAGGATTGGACTTTGATCATGTCAGTGTGGTGGGGATTCTGAATGCGGATACGATGTTGAACTTCCCGGATTTCCGGAGCTATGAGCGTGCTTTCCAACTGATGGCCCAAGTAGCAGGACGTGCCGGGCGTAAAAATAAGCAAGGACTGGTTATCCTTCAGACCAAATCGCCCGATTTACCCGTTATTCATCAAGTGATGCATAATGACTATGAGCAGTTATATTATGACCAATTGGCAGAACGGCAGATGTTCAAATATCCTCCTTATTATCGTTTGATTTATGTATATCTGAAACACCGCAAAGAGGATATTCTGGATTTGGCGGCGGATACCATGGCGGCACAGCTCCGTTCCGGATTGGGCGACAGGGTATTGGGTCCGGACAAACCGCCGGTGGCCCGTATCCAGACCTTATTTATAAAAAAAATGATTGTGAAAGTGGAGCAGAATGCTTCTATAAAGAAAGTGCGTGATTATCTGCTTGCCGTACAACGTGCCATATTGGAAGATGAACGTTTCCGTTCGTTGTTAGTTTATTATGATGTAGATCCACAGTAACCGGTCCATGCACTGGACGATAATAGAAAAGATAAACGAAAATAAAGATGAAGATAGAATTAGACGTACATACCCATACCATTGCCAGCGGGCATGCATTTAGTACTTTACAAGAAATGGCGCAAGCTGCCGCCGATAAGGGATTGAAGGTTTTAGGGATAACGGAACATTCGCCCGGTGTTCCCGGTACTTGCCATCCTATTTATTTTAGAAACTTGCATGTGGTTCCCCGCCGGATGTATGGGGTGGAGCTGTTGTTGGGGGCTGAGATTAATATTCTGGATGGTAAAGGAAACCTCGATTTGGACGAGGATTATATGAAGATGCTTGATATCCGTATTGCGGGTATCCACTCTTTATGTTATGAATATGGAACGATAGAAGAAAACACCCATGGAATGGTACAGGTTATCAGCAATCCTTTTATTCATATTATCAGTCACCCCGGAGACGGTACGGCGGCGTTACATTTTGAACCGATGGTATTGGCAGCCAAAGAACACCATACTTTATTGGAAATAAATAACAGTTCTTTAAAACCCACCCGTAACAAACCCAATGCCCGTGAGAACAACCTCACCATTCTCCGTTTATGCAAGAAATATGAAGTTCCGGTCATTTTGGGAAGTGACGCGCATATTTCGTTTGATATAGCCCGTTACGATAATTTGTATGAATTGTTGCAGCTTACCGGGTTTCCTGAAGAGCTGATCATGAACCGTGATGTGAAATCATTTAAAGAATACCTTCATTTGTAGATTATATATGAAAAGAATACTTTTTGTCTGCCTCGGTAACATTTGCAGGTCTTCTTCGGCAGAAGAAGTGATGCGTACTCTCATAAAGAAAAAAGGACTGGAACACGAGATAGAGGTGGATTCTGCCGGAATCCTGAGTTATCATAGAGGGGAATTGCCCGACAGCCGTATGCGGATGCATGCTTCCCGCCGCGGTTACAATCTGACCCATCGTTCCCGTCCTGTCTGTACGGAGGATTTCTATCATTTTGATATGATCATCGGCATGGACGACCGTAATATAGAGGACCTGATGGAGCGTGCTCCCGATCTGGAAACGGAAAAGAAAATCCATCGCATGACGGATTATTGCCGCACCAAAGTGGCAGACTATGTTCCCGACCCTTACTATGGCGGTGCGCAAGGGTTCGAGAACGTGCTTGATATACTGGAAGATGCTTGTGCAGGATTGCTTACTTCCTTAGTTCCGGGTAACTGATTCGGGTGTGATACATCGTTTTCAGCTTTTCTTTAAACAGTGCTTTGACTGTTGCTATATCCTTGAACGTAATAGGGCATTCTTTGAAATACCCCTCAGATACCTGTGTGTCAATAATCTTATCTACCAGTGTGCTGATGCTTTCTTCCGTGTACTCCGGCAGGCTGCGTGAAGCCGCTTCTACAGAGTCGGCCATCATCAGGACGGCCTGTTCCTTGGTGAACGGGTTCGGACCGGGGTAGCGGAACTTTTCCTGATCCACTTCTTCGTCAGGATGTTCGTTTTTATATGAAATGTAGAAATACTTCGTCAGTCCCCGTCCATGATGGGTACTGATAAAGTCTTTGATCACTTTGGGCAGATTATGCTTTTCCGCCAGTTTCAGTCCGTCGGTGATATGACTGATGATAACCTGGGCGCTTTGTTCATAACTTAAACTCTTGTGCGGGTTGACTCCCGACTGGTTTTCTGTGAAAAAAGCCGGATTCACCATTTTACCGATGTCATGATATAATGCTCCCGTACGCACCAGCTGGCTTTTACCTCCAATCTTGTTTGCCGCCGCAGCAGCCAGGTTTGCCATCTGCAATGAGTGTTGGAAAGTGCCCGGAGCTACTTCGGACATTTCCCGAAGCAAGCTATTGTTGATATTTGACAGTTCCACCAAAGTCACATCTGAAGTAAAACCGAATATTTTCTCCAAAAGGAACAGTAACGGATAAGCGAACAGCAGTAAGATACCGTTGATCATAAAATAGATGTACATGCGCGTATTCAGCTTGGTCAAATCATCTTCATGAATCAGCTCGAAAGCAAAATATAATAAAGCATAACTGATAAATACAACCAAAGCCGTCCGTAACAATTGCGACCGTTGGGACAATTCTCTCAAACTATAGATCGCCACCATTCCTGCCACTACCTGTAACAAGATAAACTCATGTGGAAAACGTAAAGTGATGGAGCAAAGCAAAATGATAGTGACATGTGCCATGAATGCCGTTCTTGAGTCAAGGAAAACACGGACTATAATCGGAATCATGGCAAATGGAACCACGTAAATACTTGACAAGTTCTGTTCCACCATAATGGAAGACAGGACGGGGAAGAACACAATCAGCGCAAATAGCAGGGTGAGTGTTCCTTTCCGTTCATAATAATCTGCCCGGAACAACTCCAGATAGGCCATGAAGCAGAACAGGAAGATTCCTACATATAATATTTGTCCGGCCAATGTCAGTCTTTTCTCTTGTACCGAGTCGCTACGTTTTTCCCATTCCTTGCGTAAGGATTCCAATATGTTGTAAGTTTGCTCATCAACAATTTCTCCACGGTCAATAATCTTTTGTCCGTTCAGCACAAAGCCGTTTGCCCATGAAATATTAGAGAGCAGGTCTTTTTGCGCCGCCTCGGACTTTTCTTCATCATAAACCAGATTAGGTGTAATGTAATCATTCAGATTACATTGTTGTAATATCTTCTTTTTGTAGTGGGTGGTATCCGCATTCAGCAAATATTCATAGGCTTCCTTCACGGTGTACAATTGGTCGATAAAACGGCTCGTAGCTACATTCTTGTCTACCAGCCGTATGGCAATGATACTGTCTTCCTCCATACGCTTCAAGTCATTTCCGGCAATGATTCCGTCCTCATACAGTGCCTTTAATGTGCGTTCAATATAACGTACATAGTCTGTGCCCGGCAGTGAATGGCGTAAGGTCTTGTTGTAATCCTCCCTTAATTTGGAAAGGACATTTTTTTCGGCTTCCTTGTCTATCTGGAAATAAGGTTGATAGTCTGCCAGGATGCTGTCCTGTTCCTTTTGTACTTGTATGTCGTTTTTGTAAATCGGAAAATCAAATGATGCCTGTAACAGTCCGTATTTCCAAGGCTTGTTTATATCAAATTGATAGTTGAACTTTCCTTCATTGGGTAAAAAGTAGACTATCACTGATACTGTGGCAATGAAAATAAGGCTTTTATAAATCAAATTTTTATATGAAAACCGTTGGTTGGTCTTGAAACTTCTCATAATCGTATATTTTTGCGCGCAAAATACGAAAAAATCGGGAAATTTAGATTAATTTTGCGGCGTATTTTATATAAAACAACAATGTCAGAAAGAAAAGTAAGAGTTCGTTTTGCTCCGAGCCCGACGGGAGCGTTGCATATCGGCGGTGTGCGCACAGCCTTGTATAACTATCTGTTTGCTCGCCAGCATGGTGGAGATTTAATTTTCCGTATAGAAGATACCGACTCAAATCGCTTTGTTCCGGGTGCGGAAGAATATATCATTGAGTCGTTTAAGTGGTTGGGGATAAACTTCGACGAAGGAGTCAGCTTTGGTGGTAACTACGGCCCCTACCGTCAGTCTGAACGTCGTGATATTTATAAGAAATATGTACAGGTGTTGCTTGACAGCGGTAAGGCGTATATTGCTTTCGATACTCCGGCGGAGTTGGACGCCAAACGTCAGGAAATCTCTAATTTCCAGTACGATGCTTCTACCCGTATGTCTATGCGTAACTCTTTGACTCTGCCGAAAGAAGAAGTGGATGCACTGATTGCCGATGGGAAGCAATATGTGGTACGTTTCAAGATTGAACCGAATGAAGATGTACACGTACATGATATTATCCGTGGCGAGGTAGTGATCAATTCTTCCATTTTGGATGATAAAGTTTTATATAAATCGGCGGATGAACTGCCTACTTATCATTTGGCAAACATTGTGGACGACCATTTGATGGAAGTTTCCCATGTAATCCGTGGTGAGGAATGGTTGCCTTCCGCTCCGTTGCATGTCCTGCTGTACCGGGCTTTCGGCTGGGCGGATACCATGCCCGAGTTCGCACATCTTCCCTTGTTGTTGAAACCGGATGGTAACGGTAAACTGAGCAAGCGTGATGGTGACCGTCTTGGCTTCCCTGTTTTCCCGTTGGAATGGCACGATCCCAAGACCGGTGAGGTGTCTTCCGGTTATCGTGAGTCGGGTTACCTGCCCGAAGCTGTTATCAATTTCCTTGCCCTGTTGGGATGGAATCCGGGAAATGACCAGGAACTGATGTCCTTGGATGAACTGGTGAAGCTTTTTGACCTGCATCGTTGCAGCAAAGCTGGGGCAAAATTCGACTTTGAAAAAGGAAAATGGTTTAACCATGAATATATATTGAAGAAAAGCAATGAGGAAGTAGCCGGGCTTTTCATGCCGATCTTGAAAGAGCATGGCATTGAAGCTCCTATGGATAAAGTGGTGACCGTGGTAGGCTTGATGAAAGATCGTGTAAGTTTTATCAAGGATTTGTGGGAAACTTGCAAATTCTTCTTCGTCGCTCCTATGGAATATGATGAGAAGACCCGTAAAAAACGTTGGAAAGAGGACTCTCCCGAACGTATGCTGGAGTTGGCGGACGTATTGGAGGCCTTGGACGACTTCTCGCTGGAGAATCAGGAGGCTGTGGTCATGAAATGGATAGAAGATAAAGGTTATCACTTGGGTAATATAATGAATGCTTTCCGTTTAACCTTGGTAGGCGAAGGTAAAGGCCCGCATATGTTTGATATTTCAGCCGTTTTAGGGAAAGAAGAAACATTGCGACGCATTCGTCGGGCTGTGGAAGTGCTCAAGTAATAGCCGGTAGTTATGATTTATAACCTAGTCATCTATATTTATCTATTCGGGGTGAAGGTTGCCGGCCTGTTCAGCGCCAAGCCCGCCAAAATGGTGAAAGGACACCGGGAAGTATTTGATATCTTGCGTAACAAGATAGACAAAAATGCCCGTTATATTTGGTTTCATGCAGCTTCATTGGGGGAGTTCGAACAGGGACGCCCTTTGATAGAACGTATCCGTAAGGAGCATCCCGAATATAAAATATTGCAGACTTTCTTTTCTCCCTCAGGGTATGAAGTGAGAAAGAACTACCAGGGGGCAGATCTTGTCTGCTATCTGCCTTTCGACACTCCGCGTAATGTCCGTCGGTTTGTAGAATTGGCTAATCCCTGTATGGTGTTTTTTATCAAGTACGAATTTTGGCAGAATTACTTGAATGAGTTGCATAGGAGAGGTATTCCCACCTATAGCGTATCTTCCATTTTCCGTCCCAATCAGATTTTTTTCCGTTGGTATGGGAAGAGATATAGTGAGGTGCTGAGGACTTTTGTTCATTTGTTTGTACAGAACGAAGTTTCCAAAGAATTGCTGGCGACAATTGGCGTGACCGATGTGACAGTTGTGGGCGATACTCGTTTTGACCGCGTGCTGGATATCTGCTATCAAGCCAAGCAGCTTCCGCTGGTGGAGAAGTTCAAAGGTGATTCGTTGACTTTTGTTGCAGGCAGCTCATGGGGACCGGATGAGGATATTTTTATCAAGTATTTCAATGAGCATCCTGAGATGAAGCTGGTTATTGCTCCTCATGTGGTGAGCGACAGTCATTTGAGGGAGATTTTAGATAAGGTGAAACGTCCGTGCATCCGCTATACCGAGGCTACGGAAGAAAATGTGACACAGGCCGATTGTTTGATTATCGACTGTTACGGACTGCTGTCCTCCATTTACCGATATGGTGAGATTTCGTATATTGGGGGTGGCTTTGGAGTTGGAATTCATAATGTGCTGGAAGCGGCTGTATATGGTATTCCTGTGATATTCGGACCTAACAACAAGAAATTCCGCGAGGCGCAACATTTGTTGGAGCAGAAAGGCGGTTTTGAAGTAACCGGTTATGATGATTTTAAACGGTTGATGGACAAATTCCTGTCGGATGAGGCTTATTTGCAACAAGCAGGGAAAGCTGCCGGAAATTATGTGAACCATAATGCCGGAGCATTAGAAAAGATAATGAAAGATATCACTCTCTGAATGTTTCAAGGTGATTTGAGTATATGCAGGTTATAGAGAAGATTTGGCTCTATAACCTGTTTTTTTTTCCTTCAAATCCTTCATTTTAATCTAATTTATTGTTAATCAGTTTGTTATAATGAACCATTTTCACTTTATTTCCTTCATCCGGATATAAATCCTTCAGCCTGCTGAAATGAGGGCTTGTCCGGCTTTGGGGTCAGCAGAAATTTAGTGGGGATTTTATTTCATGCGATTGTTTGTGATACCCTGTACGAGCGTTCGTAATTTTATGTATGGTTTGTATGGCAGGCAAAAGTAAGAATTGGGATTGCATATATGCCCTCACTTTAGCATTTAGACTTGTTGCTATATACCATACATGTAGTCAGATGTATATCTTCCTGCCCATATGCTGTTTCGCTTTTTTTAAAAGAAGGCTGTCTGGGGATTTTTCCTCCCTACGTAAGGAATGCGTAGCCTTGTAGTCA
>ENA-OPEZ01000386-OPEZ01000386.1-human-gut-metagenome-genome-assembly--contig:-NODE-386-length-11992-cov-1.715674_pt1 | contig 11992 bp, 9 predicted proteins | sample MGYA00241307_ERZ501548 | MGnify/ENA primary metagenome ERZ501548 (study PRJEB25962, sample SAMEA1969296) | human gut metagenome | biome: human gut; feature: human-associated habitat; material: faeces... | reverse complement strand
GTAGCCGCGGAAGCCGTAGGCACCGAGCACCTGAAGCGTGCGGAACAGCACGAAGTGGCGCAGCTGGGCGTAGAAATAGTCGCGGTCTACGGGAGTGTATTTGCGCAGGGCGTCGATATATTCCTCCAGCAGCTCGCCGCGGAGGCTGTCGGGAAGGTTGGCCTTGGCCTGCCATAGAAACGATGCCACATCGTAGAACACCGGTCCCTTGCGGCCGCCCTGAAAGTCGATAAACCACGGCTTGCCGTCCTTGATCATCACGTTGCGCGACTGGAAGTCGCGATACATGAACGTTGCCGAGGAGCTGCGCAGCAACACGTCGGCAAGGCGTTGGAAGTCGTCTTCGAGAAGGTCTTCCTGAAACTCCATGCCGGTGGCTTTGAGGAAGCAGTATTTGAAATAGTTCAAGTCCCACATTATCGAGCGGGCGTTGAACTCCGACGAAGGGTAGCATTTCGAGAAGTCAAGACCGTCGGCGCCGGCAAACTGAATGTCGGGAAGCTGGCGGATAGTCTTCGACAGTAGGGCTTTCTCCTCCTCGCTGAACACCGTGGTCTTGCGCCCTTTCTCGATGGCGTTGAAAAGAAGCGTGTCGCCAAGGTCCTGCTGCACGTATGCCATTCGGTCGTCGCTGTGGGCATAAACCTCCGGAACGGGCAGATTCTTCGACGCGAAATGCTTCGCCATGTAGAGAAACGCCTCGTTCTCTTCGATGCATGTGCCTATCACGCCTATCATCGTGCGCTCGCCCGTGAGGCGGAAATAGCGGCGGTTGGAGCCCGACGACGGAAGTTCGGTGATTCCGGCTGGCTCTACGCCTGCCACTTGCTTGTATAAATCGCTTAAGACTGTCTTGTTTGTCATAGTTCTCTGTTGTCGATTGAATTCTGTAAAGGTAGTCAAAAAACGGCAGACTATACCAATTTTTTCTCAATGAAATATTTCCACAAGGGAGCCACCATCATCGCCTGCTTGATTTCGTCGTGGTCGAGAAGCCAGCGCACCTCGTCGGCGCTGAGAAGATGCACGCTGATGTCCTCCGACGTCTCAAGATGCTGGCTGCCTACGCGCTCCACGCCTTCTGCCACGTAGCAGTGGGTCCAGTTGGTGGTGGTGCTGGGATTGCCCGAAATCACCGAGATCTTGCGCCATTCGCCGCCGCCGAATCCCGTCTCCTCATAAAGCTCGCGCTTGGCTGCCGTCAGAGGGTCCTCGCCGGGGTCTACGCAGCCTGCCACAAGCTCATAGCGTGTCTGGTCGATGCCGTGGCGGTACTGGCGTATCATCACAAACTCCCCGTCGGCGGTCACCGCGATGATGTTGACCCAGTCGGGATATTCAAGCACATAAAATTCGGGTATCTCGGTGCCGTTGGGCAGACGCACCACGTCGCGGCGTGCCGTCAGCCACGGACGACGGAACAGATATTCGCTGCTCACAAGTTCCCATTTCCTTTCGTTAATGTCTGTTTTCAGCATATTGTTGTGTCCTTTTTTATGTCAATGTTTCTTAACGCCACTGTAGATAATCGTGTTCGACTCCAGCATGCGGTCTTCGATATACTGCCGGTGGGGCGAAATCTGCCCCGTCAGGTATTTCTCCATCATCAGTCCGCCGATAGGCACTCCGAAGGTGGCGCCGAAGCCGGCATTCTCCACATAGACGCAGATGGCTATCTTGGGATTGTTCATCGGGGCGAAGCCCATAAACGCCGAGTGGTCGCGTCCGTGGGGGTTCTGCGCCGTGCCCGTCTTGCCACACACCTCGATGTCGCCGAACTGCGCCTGGCGGCACGTGCCGCCCACCACTGCCATGCGCATGCCCTCGGCAATGTCCTGATAGTAGTTTTTGTTGATGTGCGGAGTGTGGCGTGTGGTGTACTGCGCGGGCAGCTTGGTGCCGCTGATGCGTCTCACAACGTGGGGCGTGTAGTACCAGCCGCGGTTGGCTATCGTTGCCGACAAGTTGGCTATCTGAAGCGGAGTGGCGAGTATCTCGCCCTGTCCGATTGCCACCGAGATGACCGTGTTGGCGCTCCAGCGGTTCTCGCCGTACACTTTGTTGTAGAACTTGCTGTTGGGGATGAATCCGCGGCTCTCGCCCGGAAGGTCGACGCCGAGTTTGTAGCCGAAGCCCATTTCCACAAGGTAGTTCTTCCAAATCTCGAACGCCTTGGCGGGGGTGCCGTATTTCGAACGCTTGTCGATCATCGTCTTGAAGCCCCAGCAGAAATATGCGTTGCACGACGTGCGGATGGCGGGCTTCAGCGAGATGGGCGCCTCGTGGCCGTGGCAGCCCACTTTCAGACGCCCGTTGATGTAGCCGCGGTGGCAGGGAAACATCGTGCCGAGACCAACCATGCCTTCCTGCAGGAATATCAGTCCCTGGGTGGGCTTAAACTGGGAGCCGGGAGGATAGGCTGCCATTATGGCGCGGTCAAACAGCGGCTTGTAGCGGTTGTTGACAAGCTCGCGGTAGTTCTTGCCGCGGTCGCGCCCGATGAGCAGTGAAGGGTCGTAGCCGGGACTCGACACGAGGGCGAGAATCTCGCCCGTTGCCGGCTCGATGGCAACGATTGCACCTATTTTGCCCTGCATCAGCTTCTCGCCATACTCCTGAAGGTTGTAGTCGATGCTGAGTGTCAGGCCTTTGCCCGACACGGGAGCCACGTCCCTCGCTCCGTTCTCAAAGCGTCCCTGGATGCGTCCGTGGGCATCGCGGATAAGTATTTCCTGCCCCTTCTTGCCACGCAGATACGTCTCGTAGCTCTTCTCGATGCCGAGGTCGCCGGTGTAGTCGCCGGCGCGGTAGTAGGGGTCGTTGTCGATATCGTTCTGGTTCACCTCGCGGATGTTGCCGAGGATGTTGGCGCCGCTGGTGCTGTTGTATTTGCGGAGTGTCTTTTTCTGAATGAAGAATCCGGGGAAGCGGTAGAGCTTCTCCTGAAGGCGGCCATAGTCCTCGAGCGACAGATGGCGGATAAGCACCTGCTGGGTAAACGAGGAGTAGCCGGGGTTGCGCCGAGTGTCGCGCATCTCCTCAAACTTCTTGCGAAGCTCTGGAAGCGTGATTTGCAGAGTGCTGCACAGGTCGAGCGAGTCGAGGTCGTGTATCTCCTTGGGGATGACCATGACGTCGTATGCCGGCTGGTTGAACACGATGAGACGCCCCTTGCGGTCGTAGATCATACCGCGCGAGGGATAGATGGTCTTGCGCAGAAAGGCGTTGGAGTCGGCGTTTTTCTTGAATGTCTCGTCGGCCACCTGAAGATTGAACAGGCGCACAATGTAAAGCACCGAAATGACAATTATCAGTCCGGCGATGACAAATCGGCGTTTCTCCAGTTCGTACTCTCTCATTTCTTGGCGTTGACAAGCGCGTCGATGCCGAGCAGAATGACGAATGTCAGTGCGGTGCATCCTACAACGCGGTACAAAGATAGCAGAAAATCATGAAGCGTGAAAGCCTCGATGAAGGTCACCGAAAGACAGTAGACAAACGTCATCGTCAGCAAATACTTGATGTAGGCGCCAGGTCCGAGGGTCTTCGCCGAAGGCACGGGGTCGGCAATCTCGTCGTCGTGGGTCACGTAGAGCTTCACAACCGTTTCGCGGACTGCGCCGAGAATGGTGCATGCAAGGGCATTCATGCCGGCGGTGTCGCCGAAGATGTCGATAATCAGACCGGCAAGGAAGCCGATAATCATCACCCAGTTGCGGTGGAGCGTGAGCGGAAGGCGCACGATGACGTAGATAAACACAAACGGAGTGGCGAAATTGAGGATGCTGATGTTGTTGCACACGAGCACCTGCACGATGGCAAGCAGCACAAACAACGCCAGTGTCTGGAAGATGTTTTTACTCATTGTCGGTTCCTCCTTCCTGTTCAAGACGCTTCAGCTCGCCTGCCATCTTGCTCTTGATGGCGCGCACGGTGCCGAGGCGGGTGAAGTCGGTGGGAAGACGTATCTTCAATGAGAAGAAATTATTGTCGGTGGCCTGCTGGTTGCTCTCTATCACGCCCACGATAAGACCCGGCGGAAACACCGCCGAGTAGCCGCTCGTGACGATGGTGTCGCCGCGGTGGAACTTCACGTGCTTCGGCATCTCCTCGAGCGTGGCGTGGTAGGGGTCGGTGCCGTGCCACACCAGACTGCCGAAATAGTCGGTGTTCTTCACCTTGCACGACAGACGCATGTCGGAGTTGAGAAGCGACAGCACGCGCGAGGCATGGTCGCTGACGTTGCTCACGATGCCAACCACTCCGTTCTGGTCAACGACGCCCATCTCGGGGGCGATGCCGTCGAGGCGGCCCTTGTCGATGGTGATGAAATTCTTCGGGTGGGTGACGCTGTTGTTGATCACGTTGGCAAAGTGATATTCGTAGTTTTGTGCCACGGAGTCGGGTAGGGCGATGCCGCTGGGCTGCAGCAGCGTCTTGTATTCGCCGATTTGGCGTTTCAGGTTGATCACCTCCATCTCAAGCGTGGCGTTGCGCTCCTGAAGGTCGGAGTTGATTGAACGCAGGTTGAAGTATGATGTGACCTCGCCGGCGCCCTTGTAGACTACGGCCGACGCCCGGTTGGCGGATGTCAGAAACACATGCTGCTGGTATGGGTTCTTCTGAAACAGCATCCAGCAGCTTGCCACGACAAGCAGCACAAACACAATCCACGACGAATGTCGCACAAAAAAACTAATTATATTATTCACAGTCAGTCGGTTGCGGTGAATTCACCAGTTTGCGGTCAATATACCTTGTTTATACATACAAGAAGGCGCAAACAAAATGGTTGACGCCTTCTTGGTGAATTTTTATGCCGATGGGTGAACGCTATCGGATGAGAAACGAGAACTTGTCGCGGTTCTTCAACGCGATGCCTGTGCCCTTCGCCACTGCGTGCAGAGGATCGTCGGCTACAATGAATTTGATGCCGATTTTCTCCGACAGACGCTTGTCGAGACCTCGGAGAAGCGCGCCGCCGCCCGAGATATAGATGCCGTTTCTGACAATGTCGGCATAAAGTTCGGGTGGTGTGCTTTCCAATGCGCTCAGAATAGCTGCCTCGATTTTGAGTATCGATTTCTCGATGCAGTGGGAGATTTCCTGATACGACACCGGCACTTCCATCGGAAGGGCGGTCATCTGGTTCGGACCGTGCACGATGTAGTCTTCCGGCGGGTTGTCCATCTCGGTGAGCGTCGAGCCAACGTTGATTTTTATCAGCTCGGCCATGCGCTCGCCAACCTTCATGCTGTGCGCGCGGCGCATGTGCTCCTGGATGTCTTCGGTAAGCACGTCGCCTGCCACACGGATACTCTTGTTGGTGACGATGCCGCCAAGAGAGATTACCGCAATCTCAGTTGTGCCGCCGCCTATGTCGACAATCATATTGCCTTCAGGTGCCTCGACGTCGAGACCGATACCGAGGGCTGCTGCCATCGGCTCGTAAATCATATAAACGTCGCGGCCGCCGGCATGCTCGCTCGAGTCGCGGACTGCACGGATTTCAACCTCGGTGCTGCCCGAAGGGATACACACCACGATGCGCAGCGACGGAGAGAACCAATGGTGCTTCGAGCTTACCATCTTGATAAGTCCGCGGATCATCAGTTCGGCGGCGTTGAAGTCGGCGATAACGCCGTCGCGCAGCGGGCGGATGGTGCGGATGCCCGGGTGCTCCTTTCCCTGCATCATCTTAGCCTTTTCTCCTACGGCAACAAGCTTGCCTTTGGAGTCGAGAGCCACATACGAAGGCTCGTCGACCACGATCTTGTCATTGTGGATGATGATCGTGTTTGCCGTTCCAAGGTCAACGGCTATTTCTTGTGTCAGTGAGAATATTCCCATTTTGCTGTTATTATTGTCGGTTGTTTTAATGCTTGAAGTGACGGATGCCTGTCATAACCATGGCGATGCCGTTCTTGTTGCAGAAGTCAACGGTCTCGTTGTCGCGGATTGAACCGCCGGGCTGAATCACGGCTGTGATGCCTTCGTTGTGGGCGATTTCAACGCAGTCGGCAAACGGGAAGAAGGCGTCGGATGCCATAACCGCGCCGTGAAGGTCGAAGTTGAACGACTTGGCCTTCTCGATGGCTTGGCGAAGGGCGTCGACACGCGATGTCTGACCGATGCCGCTCGCAAATAGCTGCTTGCCTTTGGCGAGCACGATGGCGTTGCTCTTGCTGTGCTTCACCACCTTGTTGGCGAAGAGCAAATCTTCTGCCTGCTCGGCGGTGATGGCTTTCTCCGTGGCCTGCTTGAGGTCGGCTGTAGTCTCTTTGCGGAGGTCTTTGTCCTGACGGAGCACGCCGTTGAGAATGGAGCGGAACTGCTGTGTCGGAAGCTCGGTAGACTTTTGAAGCAGGATGATGCGGTTCTTCTTCTGCTCGAGAATGGCGAGTGCCTCTTTGGTGTACGACGGTGCGATGCAAACCTCGAAGAAGATTTTGTGCATCTCCTCGGCTGTAGCGGCGTCAATCTCGCGGTTGGCGATGAGCACTCCGCCGAACGCCGACACGGGGTCGCCGGCAAGTGCGTCTTTCCATGCCTCGAGGATGGTTGGACGAGAAGCGATGCCGCAGGCATTGTTGTGCTTCAGGATGGCAAACGTGGTCTCGTCGAAGTCGCCGATAAGGTTCACGGCAGCGTCGATGTCGAGAAGGTTGTTGTAGGAAATCTCCTTGCCGTGAAGCTGCTCAAACATCTTGTCGAAGTCGCCGAAGAACTTGCCCGCCTGATGTGGATTCTCGCCGTAGCGCAGATGGCGCGAGCCGTTGATGGCAACGCGGAAGTCGCTGTCGCTCTCGGCGTCGAAATAGTTGAAGATGGCGCTGTCGTATGCGCTCGAAACGCCGAAGGCCTCCTTCGCGAAGAGGCGGCGGTCGCCGTTCTGCTTCAGAATCTCGCAGAGCGGCGCGTACTGATGCTTCGACGCCACGATCACAACGTCGTTGTAGTTCTTGGCGGCGGCGCGGATAAGCGAGATGCCGCCTATGTCGATTTTCTCTATGATGTCGGCTTCTGACGCTCCAGATGCCACTGTCTCTTCAAAAGGATAGAGGTCGACAATCACAAGGTCGATCTCCGGTATTTCGTATTGCTTGATTTGCTCTTGGTCGCCGGCGTTGTCGCGGCGGTTGAGTATGCCGCCAAACACCTTCGGGTGGAGCGTTTTGACGCGTCCGCCAAGAATCGAGGGGTAGCCTGTGAGGTCTTCTACCGCTTCACATTCGTAACCCAGACCGTCGATAAATGATTTTGTTCCGCCGGTTGAAAGAAATTTCACCCCGTGATTATGTAACAGACTTAAAAGTTCATCCAACCCGTCTTTGTGGAATACGGAGACGAGAGCCGTTTTAATTCTCTTGTTGTCAGCCATTAATGTTTTGTCAATATAATTAAACAAACCTGTCGAACGCCTTCCTGACATTCGATTTGCAAAGATACGCAAATCAATCAACATACACTCCTAAAAATCAACATTATTTTCCCAAAAAATGTTTTTCAGCATATTTTTGATGATTGGTGGGGGTGCGTGCTTTTTTGTATGCTCGGATTTTTGTAAGTTTGTGGCGGTTTTCAAGTAGTGGATGAAATGGAACAATGGGATGACGTGCTGCCGGTAGGCTCTGTGCTGCGGAGCGGTAAACGTGAATATAGAGTGGAGGCGGTGCTCGGCAAGGGCGGCTTCGGAATCACCTACAAGGTTTCAGCGATGGAGCAGGTGGGGCAGATACCTGTGCGCGTGGAGTTTGCCATGAAGGAATTTTTCATGGACGGATGTCTGCGCGATGCTTCTGGAAAGGTCAGCACGGCTGACACAAAGGGGGAGGCTGCCGATGGCTTGAAGGATTTCATCTCTGAGGCGCGGCGGCTGAACAGTCTGTGCGGGCAATGCCGCAACATAGTGCCGGTCGACGAGGTGTTTGAGGCTAACGGTACGGCATGCTATGTGATGGAGTTTCTTGATGGCGGAAGTCTTGCGGATTATGTGAAAAAGCAAGGTGCGCTTTCTGTTGGTGCAGCAAAGAAAATTTTGAAACCTGTGGCAGACGCCGTGGCGTTTCTGCACAGCAACCGCATCACGCATCTCGACATCAAGCCTGGCAACATTATGTTCCGTTCCAACGGTGATCCTGTGCTTATTGATTTTGGTCTTGCCAAGCACTACGACCGTCGGGGCAATGCCACGACCACCATTCGGACGTTGGCATACAGCGCAGGCTTCTCTCCGGCGGAGCAGTATGTAGGGTTGAAGCAGTTCTCGCCGCAGTCGGATGTGTACGCCCTCGCTGCCACATTCGCCAACATGCTGACCGGCAAGACTCCTCCCGAAGCGATAGATTTGGAGTTCTCGTTGAATGATTGGTCGGTATGCCTTCCTGAAGAAGTTCGTCCGGCAGTGGTGCATGCTATGGCTTATTCTCGCAAGGACCGCACGCTCTCGGTCCGCGATTTCGTCAAGGAGTTGTATGGCAACGAGCCATCTGTCGTTGAGAAGCCAGTGTCGCAACCTGCAGCAGAGCCGACGGTTGAATCGAAAACTGAAGTGATTGGAGAAGGAAAAAAATCAACTAAAAAAAGGTGGATAATCGCAGCTTGTGTAGCGGTGGCGGCTGTGGTGGGTATTGTGTGTGCCTCTGCACCGCAATTGGTTGCTGTTGAAGGCTCCCAGACATTCACGGTCAACGGTGTCAAGTTCACGATGGTGCCTGTTGAGGGCGGCACATTCACGATGGGCGTGACCTCTGAGCAGGGTGGCTATGCGGGGGACAAGGCACATCAGGTGACGCTCAGCGATTACTACATCGGGCAGACCGAAGTGACGCAGGCGTTGTGGAAAGCCGTGATGGGCAGCAACCCATCCTTTTTCAAAGGCGACAATCTGCCTGTTGAATGTGTGTCGTGGGACGACTGCCAGGTGTTTATTCAAAAATTGAACCAATTGACGGGAAAGCAGTTCCGCCTGCCCACGGAGGCGGAGTGGGAATATGCTGCCCGGGGAGGGCGTAAGAGCCGTGGCTATAAGTATGCCGGAGGCAATGACATCGACTTGGTGGCGTGGTATGATGGCAACAGCGGAAACGAGACCCATGCTGTAGCCACGAAGCAAGCCAACGAGCTTGGCGTCTACGACATGAGCGGCAACGTCGAGGAGTGGTGCAGCGACTGGTATGATGGCTATCAGTCGTCCTCACAGAGCGACCCACAGGGACCGTCATCGGGTTCCTTCCGTGTGTACCGTGGTGGCAACTTCCATTATAGCAATGCGGGGGACTGTCGTGTGTCGTACCGTTACGGCGGCGCTCCAGACGACCGCGACTACAGCCTCGGGCTCCGCCTTTCGTGCAAAAAATAGAAAGAGAAGATAAAGAAAGGAAAAAATAAAACTCGGCATCGCCCAATGAGGGAGGAGGGACGACGACCGCAAAGGACGATGCCGCAGGCGTTGTTGTGCTTGAGGATGGCAAACGTGGAAGTCGCTGTCGCTCTCGGCGTCGAAATAGTTGAAGATAGCGCTGTCGTATGCGCTCAACACGCCGACGGCCTCCTTCGCGAAGAAGCGGCGGTCGGCGAGCGTGGTCACTGCGTCGCCGTTCTGCTTCAGAATCTCGCAGAGCGGGGAATTGCCTGTTTTTTTATCATAAAATCCCCAGTGCTTTGTATAGAAAATCCGTACAAAACAACAGCAGTTATAAATATTTGTAGTATCTTTGTACGGAAATCAAAGGAAATATGGAGAATTCATACATAAAGGCAAGTGATGCCAAAAAAAACGGGCGTACGGCTTACTACAAAATGTTGGAGCGTGTTCGTATGGGGGAGCTCGTAAAGGTGCGCCGGGGAGTTTATGCTACTGTCGACCAACTGTCTGCCGGTATGGTTGACGTAGACGCTGTTGTGCCGAATGGAATCCTGTGCCTTTGGTCGGCTTGGAGCATTCATAAACTCACCACCTCTTTGCCGCAGGCTTTTCATGTTGCGGTAGAAAGGGGGCGTAAGATTAATTTGCCCGAATTTCCGCAGATGCATATTCATTATTGCTCCGAGCCGGTTTTGGCGGTTGGTGTTGCCGATATGGTGGTTGAAGGTTTCCGGGTCAGTGTCTACGATGTGGAGCGCAGTGTGTGTGACGCTGTTAAATTTCGCAACAAAATAGGAATTGATGTGTGTGCCGAGATCTTGAATAATTATCTTGAACGTCAGGACAGGAACATAGGAAAACTTATGGATTATGCGCGCAGATTGCGTGTGGGTGGAATCCTTGAAAAATATTTGCAGGTTAAATTATGAGTGGCTACGAAAATAAAAATTCCGGGAAATCTATTCGTGCAAAATTGCTGAATGTGGCAAAAAAGGAAAATGTGTTTTATCAAACAATCTTGACGCGATATTTTCAAGAACGTTTGCTATATCGATTGTCAAAGACGCGTTTCCGGGGCAATTTCTATCTGAAGGGTGGAGCGTTGATGTATGCTTATGAGCGCTTTGCCGCACGTCCTACTTTGGACATAGATTTACTTGGGTGTGACATTAGCAATGATTGTGTTGCAATGGTTTCAATATTCAGGGAAATTTGTTCGGCTGAATGCAGTGACGATGCTGTGGCGTTTGATGTGGAGCGGATTTCTGCGCAGAATATCGCAGAGTTTAGGGATTATCATGGCGTGCGATTGAGCATACCGGTAAGAATGGACTCTATTTCGCAAGTGCTGACAATGGATGTGGGGTTTGGCGATGTGGTGACACAGGCGCCTATAGTCTTGGATTATCCAACGTTGTTGGAGCAATTGCCAAGCGTAAGCATACTGTCGTATTCAATTGAGTCAGTCATCGCGGAAAAGATGCATGCGGTTATTGATTTGGCTGACCAGAACAGCCGGATGAAAGATTATTACGACTTGTATAGGATTCTTAAAGATGGCAAATTTGATTCATCTGTTTTGCAAGAGGCAATCATAAAAACGTTTCAGAACAGGCATACGGCTTATGATGCAGACGCAATGTTCTTTCGTGATGATTTTGCCCAAAGCGGAAATATGGAAATGAGATGGGCTGCTTTTATGCGTAAAATCACAAAGACTGAAGAAGAGCCGTTTGCCGATGTCGCCGCGTTTATTCGCAATGCGCTCCGCCCGTATTGGGAAAATTTTGGCTCGCGCGGTTAGAAATTAGTCGTCATGAATCTGCAATTACGGGAAATTTCACTAAATTCGTGGCAAAATAATTGGAAATATGGATTTGTTTGAATCCGAAATAAACTGGCTGAGGGAGGAACTCAACAAGCACAACTACAACTACTACGTGCTTAACAAGCCTACTGTCAGCGACAAAGAATATGACGACATGATGCGCCGCCTGCAGGATCTGGAGGCGGAGCATAAGGAGCTTTTCGACCCGCTGTCGCCGTCGCAACGCGTGGGAAGCGACCTGACGCCGGGCTTCAAGCAGGTGGCGCACGAGAGGCCGATGCTGTCGCTCTCAAACACTTACTCAATCGAGGAGGTTGAAGACTTCCTGCGGCGCGCAAAGCAGCAGCTGGGCGGTGGCTCGCTCGAGATTGTAGGGGAGATGAAGTTTGACGGTACGTCGATTTCAATAACGTATGAGCACGGCCGGCTGGTGCGTGCCGTGACGCGAGGCGACGGCGTGCATGGCGACGACGTGACGGTCAATGTGAAGACGATACGAAGCGTGCCGCTGACGCTTGCCGGCGGCGGTTGGCCCGACAAATTTGAGGTGAGGGGCGAGATTGTGATGCCGTGGAAATCGTTTGACGCGCTCAACAAGGAGAGAGCTTTCAACGAGGAACCGCTGCTCGCAAATCCGCGCAACGCTGCTGCGGGTACGCTGAAGACGCTTAACCCGGCGGAGGTGGCGCGCCGCGGACTGGATGCTTATTTCTACTTCCTGCTGGGCGACAACCTGCCATACACCACTCACTATGAGTCGCTTCAGGCTTTGAGAAAGTGGGGCTTCAAGGTGTCGG
>ENA-OPEZ01000372-OPEZ01000372.1-human-gut-metagenome-genome-assembly--contig:-NODE-372-length-12388-cov-2.090570_pt1 | contig 12388 bp, 12 predicted proteins | sample MGYA00241307_ERZ501548 | MGnify/ENA primary metagenome ERZ501548 (study PRJEB25962, sample SAMEA1969296) | human gut metagenome | biome: human gut; feature: human-associated habitat; material: faeces... | reverse complement strand
TTTAACATTCCATCCGGCTCAATTTAACATATGCACCGCAATTTCGGTTTGACCCTGAAAAAGGCTTGTGGAATGCAATATTAATTCAACCTTTTTTTAAAGTTGAATTGCGCAGACGTTGTAAGTGGCTGAAAGTTAATCGTTCAGCCACTACGGCAATGCGGCGGTTTCTCTATCGTCGCCATGCCACGTATCTTGATAGCGACAGCTAAGCTGCCGAGACCTGCGGCCCATTTTCGCACGCTAAAGCTCGCGATTTTCACTATATGCCGGCTCTATATTTCTTTCCGCCAGCGCGTTCCGCGGTTGTGCGGTTTCTTGCGGAGAAACCTCACGAAGAGGGTTACGGACAGCGACCACGGGTAGTGGAACGCGCCGAGTTCCGGGGTTTTAGACAGATGAAAATTAGCGGACTAACCCGACTTGCTGTGCGCTGAAGGTTGAAGAAACCACGGTGGGCAGGAATGGAAGTTATATCCTTACGCGAATGGTTGAAGCGGAAAATCACGAATTGCATTGGTATGCCTTGAAGGTGTTCTACAACAAAGTTTTTGCTGTGGAGGAGGAGCTGACGGCCGACGGCACAGAGTGCTACGTGCCGGTGGAAGAAACCGTGGTGGAGCGAGGAGGGCAGCGTCGCAAGGTGCGCCGTCCCGTGATAAATTCGCTGATGTTTTTCCGCGCTGCCGAGGAGCGCGCCGTAGCGGTGCAGCGTCAGCTCACCGACCGCGCCATCCTCTACACCCGCCATTGCGATGACGGCAGACGCAAGCCTTATGCCATCCCCGACCGGGAGATGAACGTGTTTATGCTTGTCGCCTCGTCGGGAGAGACCGGGCTGGAATACTTTAGCGATGAAGACCGCAAGTTTGCGGAAGGACAGCGCGTGCGCGTCACCGACGGCCCTTTCCGTGGCGCCGAAGGCAGCATCCAGCGCATCCATGGCGACCGCCGCCTCCTCGTCAGCATCCGCGGCATCTGCGCCGTCGCCACAACCTATATCCCAAAAGCATTTTTAGAAGAAATAAAATGAAAAAAATATCGAATGGTAAACGCCTCGCTAAAAACACCCTGATGCTTTATGTCCGGATGTTTTTGATGATGGGCATATCTCTATATACGTCAAGGGTTGTATTGATGCAGTTGGGAGTTACTGATTTCGGTATTTACAATGTTGTTGGAGGCGCTGTCGCTTTATTGGGATTTTTAAACACATCCATGTCCGGTGCAACATCAAGATTTTTAACATATGACATAGGACGAGGTGATTATGCTCATCTGAAGGAAGTTTTTAGTTCTGCAATGCAGATACATTTGGTAATTGCATTGATAGTTGTCTTGGTCGGAGAAATAGTTGGAGTTTGGTTTATTAACACGTACTTGGAAATACCATTAGATAGAAGATTTGCGGCAAATATTGTTTATCAATTCTCAGTGTTCTCAGCTGCAATTGGGATTGTTCAAGTTCCATATAGTGCGACACTAATTGCTTTTGAGAGGATTGATGTGTATTCATGGATTGAAATACTTAATAGCTTTTTAAAATTAGGTATTGTTTACGTTTTGTCATATAGTACATTTGATAAGTTGGAGACATATTCGTGCCTGATGTTCATGATTTCTATTGTGGTCTGTATTATATATATAATTTCTTGCAAAAAACGATTTGATATTGGCGGATTGAAATGGAAATTCCATAAAAATATAATTTACCCAATGTTGTCTTTCACAGGTTGGGATTTGTATGGCAATGGTTGTGTGGTATTACGGCAACAGGGGACTAATATATTATTAAATCAATTTTTTGGAGTGTTGGTAAATGCGGCTGGTGGCGTGGCCAATCAAGTAAGTGCGGCTGTTTCAATTTTCGCTTCAAATGTCACTATGGCTGTACGGCCTCAAATTATAAAACAATATGCTGCTGGAAATATTGGGAAAATGCAGAATTTGATGTCATTTACTATAATAAGTAGCTTGTTGTTAATACAAGTCGTAATGATTCCGATATATCTAAATATAGAGTTCGTGATGAAACTTTGGCTTGAAAAAGTGCCTCCATATGCAACAGATTTTTGCAAATTGTTAATGATTGCTAATTCTGTAAATGTATTTGTGACTATATGGAACATTGCAATACACGCAAGTGGAAAAATAAAATTGGTGAGCTTTTTAAATGGATCTTTGTTTCTGATATCTTTGCCTGTTGTATATGTTGTACTAAAAATAGATGCAAATCCAAATTTGGCTTATATATTGTGGATCTGTGTTATATTCTTCGTCCTTTGTTTAAGTGTTTTTATTGCAAAATGCAATATTAAGGAATTATCGCTAAGAAAAATCTTTATTGATTGCTTTCAACCAATTGTTTCGGTAGGAGCAACAATCTTTGTAATGTCGTATTTATCAGATTTTTGGGTAAATGGTATAGTCCGGTTATTAAGTGTTACAGTACTTAATTTCCTTATATTGTTGACCTTAATATATGTTATTTGGATTGTACCAAATTTTAAAGGGAGCCTGAAGAAGGCATATAAATATTATTTGCTATGAGGATAAGTGTTATAATGCCAGTATACAACGTTGAAAAGCAGCTTCCTCGATGTATAGAAAGTATCATATTTCAGACGTACACAGATTATGAGTTGCTTCTAATTGATGATGGAAGTACGGATAGAAGTGGTAAGATTTGCGATGATTATGCTAGAACGAATAAACAAATAAAAGTGTACCATAAAAAAAATGGAGGGGTTAGTTCTGCGAGAAACTTTGGTATAGAGAATGCGTCTGGAACGGAAATTGTTTTTATTGATTCTGATGATTGGGTGGAAAAGGATTATTTAGCCAATTTTAGTGGTTATAAAATTGATGACGGCACATTGGTTATGCAAGGTCGTATAGATGAAGGCATTGCATCTTGTCAGAAACGAGGTTTTGAGAAAACGACATTGTCGAAGGGTAAAATATCGCAAGGAATTATTGATAATCAGTTGTTGGAATTCGGTGCTCCATATTGTAAATTGTATATAAAAAGTGTAATCATCAATAACAATATTCGCTTCCCTGAAAATTATTCATATGGAGAGGATGCAATGTTTTTCTATCAATATCTTCAATATGTTGATAAGGTTATCCTGAGTTCTTATTGTGGATATCACTATGTGAACTCAGGAGATAATTCATTGTCGCGAAAATATCACAAATATAATCACTTGTTACAGTTTGCAATAGATAGCGTAAATGCCATTGCAATATTGGATGATAAATTAGACGCAAAATCAGAATTAAAAAAATACTTTCAAACAAATTATTTGAATCTTATAAAAAAAGCAATAATTGGCGAGTATAAAGGAGGCAGCAACTATTCTGAGAAAATACAATTTTTTAAGGATTTAAGTTCTTTGCAAAAACAGGTGGATGGAATACTGGGAGATATACCTAAAGGTTTTTTTTATAGGAATATTTCTCCTGTTTTATTGAGTTTTTTTTATAGTGTTGTATTTAAAATAAAGAAGTGATAGCGGGATTTCTGATAATTATATCGATTGTAATATACATTTTGGCACCAACAACATATTCTTTTGAATATTGCTTGTTGTGTCACAATGTGTTTATATTGGATTTAGCATATCTATTATATAAGGATTTGAAAAATGAAAAAATAGGTTTTAATACATTATTTTCAATATCGTTTTATTTTACAAATTTTGTATATCCAATTTTTATTTATCCTGTAAATCCTGATTTTTCATTATTTCAATACCGTTTTGATGTAAACGTTGTGTCTAAGTGTACGGCATTGGCATTATTGGCTTATTCTGTTTATGTTGGGGGGTATATATATAGGTTGAATAAGATTCCTAAATACAATTTGAACCGATTCCCAACAATACCGATAAGGATAGTAAAGAGATTGTTTAATCTGTTAGTTATTTTCATTGTTTTGTTCATTGCGAGTGGTGGTATTGACTACTATGAGGATCGTTACGAAAGAGGTGATATGAGTGAAAATTTGTATGCCCAATATATATATTTATTCCTATCACCATTGATAACTTTAGTCGTATCAAGTTTGTTGTGTTTCAAAACAAGTAGCCTAAAAAACATCATAGCACTTGTTCTTTTGGCATTTACGGGGGTATTGTTGATGTCTGGAACAAGAACACTTCCGTTAACTGTCTTATTAATGTTGCTGTATGTCTATTCGGTTAAACATAAAATTTCAAATGTATCAATTCTGATTGTTCTAATCGTTGGAATTGTTCTGATGTCTGTAATAGGAGAAATGCGGTCTGGGGTAAACGATTTGTCGCAAAGTTTAGAAGGTGATCAGGAGGTAGGACTGTGGGCAAAATTCTCTGATTTGATAATAAATAACAGAAATCTATATGTCTTTTATGATTATGTTGATTCACATTCTGTGACTTGGGGCTTATCTATGGTGCAAGGGATATTATCTCCAATCCCATTTGCTCAAACATTATTTATGTCAATCACAGGATTGCCGTATTTTTTATTAGGTTCGCCTGATTTTTCTACTTATTTGACATTGGGAGGAGGTAAAACATTTGGCTTGGGAACGAATTTAGTGGGGGATGTTTATTTGGCGTTTGGAATAGTTGGCATATTTATATGTTTCTTCATCTTGGGTAACTTAATTGTATATGTTAGGAGCAAATTGAGAAATGGCTCTGTTTATGATTTAATCATTTACTTGGTTTTGCTTGGAGATGCAGTCTATTTGTGTCGGGCTTCGTATTTCAATTCTTTCCGAGCCATAGTTTGGAGTCTCCTATTTGCGTATATATTATTTAATAAGTATATAAAAAATGAATATATTACTAATCATTCCAGAAAATAAAGGGACTATTGCGAGTGTGTCATACACTCTGTATAAAGGATTGTGTAAGGTGGAAAATGCAAAAGTGTACGTTGCATGTCTTGGTAATTATGCAGAGGATGGGTTTCAATTTGAAAATGTGTACAAATTATCTTCGTCAGGAATATACTCAACCGTAAAGAATCGATGGTATAAACTTCGGAATATAAAAAAGAAATTGGGAATAGATATCTCAATTTCCACATTGACAGGTGCAAATTTATGGAATGTATTAAGTGGTATAGGTGAAAAAAAAATAGGCGTAGTTCATACACGGATTAGTCAATTAAAATATCTAGGGATTCTGAATTACTATTATCACTTGATTTTAACGCAAAAATTGTATGTCCATTTAGATAAGATTATTGCGGTTAATAAAACGGCGTTGGAGGATTGCTTGAAATACTATAAGAAGACGCCTTCTGAATTGTCATACAATATACATGATTTTGCTAAAATAGAGAAATTATCAAAAGAAGCTTTGTCTCAAGAAGAGAAAAAAATTTTTGATAAATCTGTGGTGCTATTTGTAGGGAATTTATATATAGGCTTGAAAGGTCCAGATCGGTTGATTAGGGCTTTTAATTTACTTCCGGATAATATTAAAGCAAATGTAAATTTGGTGTTTGTTGGATCAGATAGAAATTCTCTTAAAAAATTGAAGGAAATAGTTGATGTTTTGTCATTAGAGAATGTGTTTTTTCTTGGTCACAAAGTTAACCCATATAAATATATGGTAAATTCGAAATTGTTGGTGTCACCATCTATTGACGAAGGCTTACCAGGCGTGCTGATAGAAGCTTTATCATTAGGGGTAAAATGTGTGGCGACAAATTCATCAAAAGGAGTTTGGGAAATAATGAATTGTGATGATTCATATGTGAAAAATCTTCAAAGAATAAAGAAAACGGCATTTGGATATATTGTGCCGAATGATAAATTGAATGAAACATTTACAGAAGAGCAGTTAGCCAAAGCTATAGAGCTGTGCTTGATGGAAAAAAATCTATTTTACTTTGATAGAGACAAGTATTCAGAGGAGAATATAATCAACCATTTTATAAAATAATATGATAAGACTATTGTTTAGATTAATTTATTATCCGTGCATAATGTTTCTGAAGATAATAAATGTCATTTCACCAAGACTATATATGAAAATGCTACTTCCTTTGTTGAAAGTTTCAGGAATGAATATAAAAGGAACTCCAAGATATATTAGTGGTGATACATATTTTGACAACTTCCATAAAATTACAATATCTACAAGATGTGTAATTTCCAGAAAATGTGTGTTTCTGACACATGATTATAGTCCTACAGTCGCTTTTGTAGCTAATGATATGTTAGATTTTGTAAGGACGGATGTGCGGTTGGATGGTGATATATTTTTAGAAGAAAATGTGTTTGTAGGATTAGGGGTGACAATATTGCCAGATACAAAAATTGGCAAAAATACAATAATTGGTGCGGGAGCAGTGGTAAAAGGAGTATTCCCTCCAAACAGTATTATCGTAGGGAATCCTGCGAGATTGTTAAATGGCGGAATGGAAAGATATTTTAACAAATGTATGTCAAATAGGGATAAATTTATTAGGGATAAACAATAATTTTGCAAGAAATGAAGCGCCTGGTAGAGATAAATGCGGCGGCCAACTATGGGTCGACGGGGCGGATAGCCGAGGCTATAGGGCTGGTGGCGGAGAAGGCTGGCTGGGAATGCACGATGGTGCACGGACCGCGCTATGTGAATCCGAGTCAGTTGCCGTGCATTTGCACGCAGGGCAAGTGGGGCGACCGGATGCATGGCGTGCGCAGTCTGCTTCTCGATGGGCATGGGTTGGGGTCAAAGCGCGCAACCGAGCGGTTGGTGCGAAGGCTGGATGCATTGCAGCCGGATGTGGTGCATCTGCACAATGTGCATGGCTATTATCTCAACTATGAAGTGCTGTTCTGCTGGTTGCAGCGCGCGGACTGCAAGGTGGTGTGGACGCTGCACGACTGCTGGCCGTTTACGGGGCATTGCACCTACTTCGATTTCATCGGTTGCGACCGATGGAAGTCGGGTTGCCATGACTGCCCCCAATTGAGGGCTTATCCTCGTTCGCTGTTCGTTGACAGGACGAGACGCAATTATGAGTTGAAGCGCGAATTGTTTACGTCGCTTGGTGACAGGCTCACGCTTGTGCCGGTGTCGCATTGGCTGGAGGAACTGGTGAAAGAGTCGTTTTTCAAAGGGACTGCCGTGCAGACAATTTACAACGGCATTGACACCAACGTGTTTTGTCTGCGCGGAAACAAGCCGGCGCGCGACTATGTGCTTGGAGTGGCGAGTCCGTGGTGCGAGAGAAAAGGCTTTAATGACTTCATCGCATTGCGCAGTGAGCTTCCGGCGGATGTCGACATTGTGCTCATTGGGCTGACACGGAAGCAGGTGGAGGCGTTGCCTGATGGCATCGTGGGCATTGAGCGCACGCAGAATGTTGACCAATTGGCGGAACTTTATTCCGGCGCGACGCTGTTTGCAAATCCGACTTATGAGGATAATTTCCCAACGACCAACCTTGAGGCAATGGCGTGCGGCACTCCAGTGGTGACATATCGCACTGGTGGCAGTCCTGAGGCGGTGACTTCGGAAACAGGCTTCGTGGTGGACAAAGGCAATATAAAAGCCATTGCAGATGCGTTGCAAGCGGTGCGCGGGCGTGGCAAACAAAAATATGAGGAGGCATGCCGCCAAAGGGCTGTGACTTGCTTCAACAAGGATGACCGCTATGCCGACTATGTGCGGCTGTATGATCGGGTGTGCCGATGAAAAACACATATCGCTGCGTTGTGGCGAATATGGAAATGATAGAATTCAACAAGGACTTATTGGAAGAACTGCTGGCTGCGGCTCGGAGGAATCCGAGGCTGCGGCAGGGCAGGGATATGCGTACGTCGGAGGCTGACAGCAGCCAGCGTATGCTTAACGCTTTGCTGCCGGAAACGGTGGTGGCTGTGCATCGCCATCCCCGGTCGGCGGAGACGGTGGTGTGCCTTCGCGGAAGGATGGACGAGGTGATTTTGGAGGAGCGTGACGGGCGGCTTGTGGAGACGGAGCGCATACGGCTTTGTCCGGAGGAGGGGTGCTATGGCTGCCAGGTGCCGCCGGGTGCGTGGCACACGGTTGAGGTGGTTGAGCCGTCGGTGATACTTGAGGCTAAAGACGGCGCCTATGGAGCTGACGGCAGTGAAATGTGGAACGAAAAACAATAAAAACAACATACACGATATGAGCATTTTTGCAGGAAAGACATTGATGATAACGGGCGGAACGGGCTCGTTTGGCAATGCTGTGTTAAACAGATTTTTACGTACTGACATCGGCGAAATCCGCATTTTTTCGCGCGATGAGAAGAAACAAGATGATATGCGCCATGAGTATCAGGTGAAATATCCGGATGTGGCGCATAAGATAAAGTTTTTTATCGGGGATGTGCGCGACCTTCAGTCGTGTCGCAATGCGATGCCTGGCGTTGACTATATCTTCCATGCGGCGGCGCTTAAGCAGGTGCCGAGTTGCGAGTTTTTCCCGATGGAGGCAGTTAAGACCAATGTGATCGGTACAGACAATGTGCTTACGGCAGCCATCGAGGCCGGCGTCGGCGCAGTAATCTGCCTGTCGACCGACAAGGCTGCCTATCCAATCAATGCGATGGGTACGACGAAGGCCGTGGAGGAGAAGATTGCCGTGGCCAAGAGCCGTTATTCGGGCAAGACCAAGATTTGCTGTACGCGTTATGGCAATGTGATGTGTTCGCGCGGTTCGGTGATTCCGTTGTGGATTGACCAGATACGCAACGGCAATCCGATTACGATTACGGAGCCGCGGATGACGCGTTTTATTATGTCGCTCGAGGAGGCGGTAGACTTGGTGCTGTTTGCATTCGAGCACGGGCATAATGGCGACATTCTCGTGCAGAAAGCTCCGGCGTGCACCATACAGACGCAGGCAGAGGCTGTGTGTGAGCTGTTTGGCGGCAAGAAGGAGGAAATCAAGGTAATCGGTATTCGCCACGGAGAGAAGATGTATGAAACGTTGCTGACCAACGAGGAGTGTGCCAAAGCGGAGGATATGGGCAATTTCTATCGTGTGCCTGCCGACAACCGTTCGCTCAACTACGACAAGTTTTTCACAGAGGGCGACCAGAAACGTTGCGATTTGACGGAATTCAATTCCAACAACACTCGACGTCTTGATCTTGAGGAGACGAAGGCAAAGATTGCGGCGCTTGAGTATATCCAGAATGAACTGAAGGGTATTGAAAATATAGCGAAATGAGAATTTTGGTGACAGGCGCGAAGGGTTTTGTCGGTAGAAACCTGTGTGCGCAGCTTAAGAATATCCGCGACGGAAAGGCGCGTTGCTATGGCAACGTGACGGTCGACGAGGTTATGGAATATGATCTTGACACCGACCCCGGGTTGCTTGACGAGTGGTGTGGCAGAGCCGACTTCGTTTTTAACCTTGCTGGAGTGAACCGGCCAAAAGACCAGGCGGAGTTTATGCAAGGCAATTTCGGGTTTGCCTCTACGCTGCTCGACACGTTGAAGCGTTGCGGCAACACTTGTCCGGTGATGCTCTCTTCGAGCATCCAGGCAACGTTGATTGGACGCTATGGCGAGTCGGACTACGGGAAGAGTAAACTGGCAGGAGAAAATCTGTTTTTCGACTACGGCAAAGAAACCGGGGCCAAAGTGCTTGTCTACCGTTTCCCTAATTTGTTCGGCAAATGGTGTCGTCCGAACTATAATTCTGCAGTTGCGACATTCTGCAACAACATTGCCAATGATTTGCCGATACAGGTGAACGACCGCTCGACCCAATTGGAATTGCTATATGTCGACGATCTTGTGGATGAGATGATTGCAGCATTGCGTGGCGAGGAGCATCATTGCGAGTTTGACGGAGTGAATGCCGTGCTCTGCAAAGATGGTGCGTATTGCGCCGTGCCAGTGAGCCATCGTGCCACTCTTGGCGAAATAGTGGATTTGCTTGAGTCGTTCCATTCACAGCCACAAACGTTGATGATGCCGGAGATTGCTGAAGGCTCGTTTGCAAAAAAATTATACAGCACGTATCTTTCGTATCTGCCTAAAGAAAAGGTGGCTTTCCCATTGAAAATGAATGTTGACGACCGCGGTAGTTTCACGGAATTACTTAAGACGGCAGATTGCGGTCAGTTCTCGGTAAACATCTCCAAGCCTGGCATCACCAAGGGGCAACATTGGCACAATACGAAGTGGGAATTCTTCATCGTAGTCAGCGGACGTGCGTTGATTGAGGAGCGTCGCATTGGCTCGGACGATGTGTTGCGTTTTGAGGTGAGCGGAGATAAGATAGAAGCTGTGCATATGTTGCCAGGATACACGCACAATATCATCAATCTGTCGGAAACCGACGACTTGGTGACATTGATGTGGGCAAACGAACGGTTTAATCCAGAAAAACCAGATACATATTTTGAAAAAGTATAGAAACAATGAAACTCGATTATAGTGACATACATTTTGCCGACGACGGTCGATTGAAGCTGGTCATCATCGTGGGCACGCGACCGGAAATCATCCGTCTGGCAGCAGTAATCAACAAATGCCGTAAATATTTTGATTGTATACTTGCCCATACAGGACAGAACTATGACTACAATCTTAACGGGGTGTTTTTCCACGACTTGAAACTGAAGGACCCCGAGGTCTATATGGATGCGGTAGGCGATGATTTGGGCGCAACTGTCGGCAACATAATCAATTGCTCGTATAAGTTGTTGTCGCAGGTTAAGCCAGATGCGATGCTTGTGCTTGGCGACACCAATTCGTGTCTGTCGGTGATACCGGCAAAGCGTTTGCACATTCCTATATTCCACATGGAGGCAGGCAATCGATGCTTTGATGAGTGCCTGCCGGAAGAAACCAACCGGAGGATCGTCGACATTATTTCCGACGTGAATATGTGCTACAGCGAGCATGCCCGTCGCTATTTGAATGCTTCGGGTGTGGCAAAAGAGCGTACTTACGTTACTGGATCGCCGATGGCAGAGGTGCTTCATCAAAATTTGGCAGAAATAGAAGCCTCTGACGTACATGCGCGTCTTGGCTTGGAAAAGGGCAAATATATATTACTTTCTGCCCATAGAGAGGAGAATATCGACACGGAAAAGAATTTCAAATCTTTGTTTACTGCAATTAATGCAATGGCAGAGAAATACGATATGCCGATACTTTATTCTTGTCATCCTCGCAGCCGCAAGCGATTGGAGCAGAGTGGATTTAAGCTTGATGGACGTGTGATACAGCATGAACCGCTTGGCTTTCATGATTACAACTGCTTGCAGATGAACGCATTTGCGGTTGTTTCGGATTCTGGAACATTGCCGGAGGAAAGTTCGTTTTTCACATCTGTCGGACATCCGTTCCCGGCAGTGTGTATACGCACGTCGACAGAACGCCCAGAGGCAATGGATAAAGGGTGCTTTATCCTTGCTGGCATTGATGAGCGTTCGCTGCTCCAAGCCGTAGATACAGCCGTGGCGATGAACATTAACGGTGACAATGGTATCCCTGTGCCAAATTATACGGATGAAAATGTGTCGACCAAAGTGGTTAAGCTTGTCCAGAGCTACACTGGAGTCGTGAATAAAATGGTTTGGAGAAAATAAAAGTCTTATAGATGAGAATCCTGCTTGTCACACAATACTTCTATCCAGAGCAGTTTAAAAGTAACGATTTAGCTTTTGAACTGCAAAAGCGAGGACATCAAGTGACAGTCCTGACAGGTCTGCCGAATTATCCTGGTGGGAAATTTTACAAGGGATATGGCGTGTTCAAAAAACGGAGAGAAACGGTAGAAGGAGTGGACGTGATAAGGACACTTGTTGTGCCTCGAGGCAATGGATCTGGTGCCCGATTGGCGATAAACTATCTTAGTTGGGCATTCTTTGCTTCAGTTCGTGCTTTGTTTTTGTCTTTCCAGAAGCGTTTTGACGCTATAATCGTTCATGAAACATCTCCAATCACACAAGGTTATCCAGCACTATTGGTAAGAAAAATACAGAGAATTCCAATCTATTTTTGGGTATTGGACCTATGGCCGGAAAGTTTGCAGTCGGCGGGGAATGTCAATAATGAGTTTGTCTTGAATATATTTAAACGCGAGACAAAAAGGATGTATGAACATTCGCATAAGATATTGGTCAGCTCTAAAGGTTTTATAAAATCAATTTTAGAGAAGGGAGAATACTTGGACAAGTTGGAGTATTTTCCTAATTGGGCAGAAGACCTTTTTGAGAATGCTGAAATAAAGCCTATCCCGGATTTGAAAGCTGGGTTCAAAGTGATGTTTGCAGGTAATATCGGAGAAGCGCAGGACTTTGAGCACGTGATGCAGGCGGCGTTATTGTTGAAAAAGGAAAAGAATATACCCCAGTTCGGGATAAGAAATAGTTTATAAAAAAGTTGGTAGTCTCATAA
>ENA-OPEZ01000371-OPEZ01000371.1-human-gut-metagenome-genome-assembly--contig:-NODE-371-length-12417-cov-1.706035_pt1 | contig 12417 bp, 8 predicted proteins | sample MGYA00241307_ERZ501548 | MGnify/ENA primary metagenome ERZ501548 (study PRJEB25962, sample SAMEA1969296) | human gut metagenome | biome: human gut; feature: human-associated habitat; material: faeces... | reverse complement strand
TTTAAGCCCCTTTGTTTTGACAGGAAGAAGAAGAAAATAATTATACACATATATTACTGCATATTTTATTTTAAGCTTGGCATGTGAAGATGTTAATATGAGTCACCCGGTATTGTTTTATCGTAAACGGATAAAACTACCATGGACAACACCCCACTCCCGAACGCAATTCTTATCTTATTATCTATCCATGAACGACCTGACCAGCGGATTCAACATCGGCACCAATTACACGCTGAATCCACAATTCAATGAAATGACAGGATTCACAGAAAAAGATGTACGGGATATGCTGGAGTATTACTCCACAACATGCCCATTCAATCATTCGGTAGACGAGTTGATAGAACTGATTGCTTTTCTACTTCGGAATGCTGACCATCAGCGGAATGCATAAAGGAGAAACCAAACTCACCATCCCCAACTAGGTGGTACGTGAACAACTCTTTGCCTACATTCTGGATACTTATCATGAAAACGACTTGACTTTCGACAGTTATGAAAAGAGGAAGCTTGTCTCAGGGCTGGCTTATGATGGCAAATGGAAACCTTACTTTGAATACATTGCCGGATGCCTGCACCGTTATGCCTCGCAGCAGGACAAGCAGAAAGGTGAATATTTTGTTCATGGTTTTACTCTTGCCATAACCGCACAAAATCCTTTCTATCGTCCTATGTCCGAGAAAGACAGTCAGGAAGGATACGTCAACCTGTTCTTGCATCCGTTATTGGATATTTACAAAGACATAAGTCACTCCTACATCATCGAACTGAAATATGCCAAAGGAAAAGACAGTAGCGAACGGATAGAACAATTAAGGCGACAAGCCATTGAACAAGCTGAACGCTACGCTTCGAGCGAGTCTGTGCAGAAAGCGATAAGTCCTACCATGCTACATAAAATCATTGTTGTATACCGAGGCATGGAAATGGTTGTTTGCGAAGAATTGTAATCGATAAGAGGCAGTGTCTGCTCTTACAATGGAAGCATTCATTCGTCCGTTCTATCCACGTTTTCATCGAAAGTACAAAATTGTTGCTTCTTGTCGCATTTGTAATTACAAAGATAAGATGCCATTTTTTCGATGATTTTTCGTATCAGTTTCTTCTGCATCAGCACATTACCATTCCAAATCATGAACAGTATATTACTGTAAATCAACGACATACTGTGTAAATAGATTCTAAGTCCCCTTGAAACGGTTTGCCATTCTCCGCTGTCAAATTCGGCTTGACGTATACAGGTTGTTTTAATTCCTGTGCCATAGCTGTGGTCGCTTCCTTGCAAGAGAGCATAGCTGTGGCATATTTTGTCTGGCTGCGTTCGTTGCTTCGCCTAGGTGAAGAGGCGATTTCACTTTAGTGAACAGCCATTTTCACTAGGGTGGAATAGTTGCTTCACTTAGGTGGAATATCAAACGGAACGGAGTGAAGATACGATAGAAACAGGTTCTTATTACATACGCAACAAGGTTCAATAGCCGAAACAAACAGTATCCTGTCAGATATGAACTATGATGCCCACGAGTAGCCGGGAGGCAGTGAGGGGCTGACTCTACATCTTGTCCGCTGGTATTCCCGAATGCGAGCATTCCCAAAAACGGATTTGTTTCCCCACCGACATACCAATTGAAGGGGATTTGAGAGACTTTTACACCGGAAGTGATTAGTAATGTGCATTTTACTGTGACAGAGCGTTTTTGTGCTTTATGTATATCCTTATGCTAAAACCGAAATTTAAGTAAGAATAATCTATCAGAGGCTTTGTTTCTTCTTATTACGAATAACAGACATATCACTTTTATCAGTTCGAAGGAATCCCTGTCCTGTTTCTGTTAAGGAAAGCTGCCAATGTATTCCTGCTCACTTTCAATTTCCTCGCCATCTCCGCCTTACTGGTTCCCGCCTCCAGCATAGCCTTAATTTTTTCTTCTTTTCCCGTAAGTTTATATTTCGAGTTATGTCCTCCCATGGGACGTCCCAACTTTTGTCCGGAGGCGATTCTGCGTGCAAGTCCCTCACGGGTACGTTGGGAAATCAAGTCGCGTTCTATTTGTGCGGAAAGGGAAAAAGCGAATGCCAATATTTGAGATTGTATATTATTTCCCAGCTCATATTTCTCTTTCACCGTGAGCAGGATGACATTTTTCAACATACATGCATTCAGTATACTCATTACTTCCATCAATCTTCTTCCCAAACGAGAGATCTCCGACACAATCAATGTATCCCCTTTCTTTATTCTTTTCAATAGTACGCCAAGCTTTCTGTCTTTGGCTGACCGTGTTCCTGAAACCGTTTCTTCCACCCACACATCAATTTGGAAATCCCTTTGTTTGGCAAAACGATTTATCTCGAACCGCTGGTTCTCTACAGTCTGTTTATCAGTTGAAACCCGAATATACGCATATATCATAGCTGCATCATTAAGTTTTTTATTGAATAAGGAACGCCAATCTAATTTATATTATCAGAGAAGGAAAGTTTCACCGGATCTTATTGAGGTTTTCTAAGAAGAATTAAGTATCTCCAACTATTCAAGCTCAAAAAACAGACAAATCTGCTTAATCCTTGTCTTTACAAGATAAAACGATTGTCCAATAGAATGAAAAAATTGTCTATAACAATAGTATAAAATACTGATAATCAATATTATTATGTTGAAAATGGATTGATCATCTTTAAGACGATTTTCGCAGTATAATAGATTTTTCTTTTATCTACTTAATGGTTTGTTCACTTACTTTGCATCTGTTGACATAGTTGATACTGAAATAAAAAACACAGATATAGTATGAAAAACAAATTGCAAATAGTATGGAGCAGCATTGCTATAATAAGTGTATGCGCATGTAGCACACCTTATACACAACCTGATGCTCCTATCAAAGAAGTTCCTTTCACCCAAGTTCATTTAGATGATAATTTCTGGTCACCGCGGATTGAAACCAACCGCACCGTTTCCATCCCATCCGCTTTCAAAGAATGTGAAAAGAACGGCCGATTCGATAACTTTGCCATTGCGGGTGGTCTGATGAAAGGCGAGCATCGCGGTGACTTTTCTTTCGACGATACCGATCCCTATAAAATTATAGAAGGAGCTTCCTACTCGCTGGCCGTAAAATATGACGGGAAACTGGATCATTATCTGGACAGTGTAATCCATATCATAGCTACCGCACAGGAACCGGATGGTTATCTTACTACTTGTGTAACCAATCAATGTACCCGTTTATCCGGTTGGTGGGGCACGCACCGCTGGGAAAAAATCAACAGCCACGAACTTTATAACAGCGGTCATTTGTACGAAGCCGCCGTTGCTCATTATCGCGCCACCGGAAAACGTACATTATTGGATGTGGCTATCAAAAATGCCGATCTGGTATGTCAGGTCTTCGGACCCGGCGAAGGGCAGATCCATCGTCCCAGCGGTCATCCTATCGCCGAGATGGCTCTTGTCAAACTATATAAGGTGACAGGTGATGAGAAATATTTGCAGACGGCTAAGTATTTTGTAGAAGAAACCGGCAGAGGAACAGACGGACATAAACTGAGCGAATATAGTCAGGATCACAAGCCCATCCTGCAACAAGACGAGATAGTAGGTCATGCCGTCCGTGCCGGATATCTCTACTCCGGAGTGGCAGGTGTAGCCGCTTTGACTCATGATACCGCCTATTTCAATGCCTTAACCCGTATTTGGGAAAATATGGCCGGCAAAAAACTCTTTATCACAGGCGGAATCGGTTCCCGCCCACAAGGTGAAGGATTCGGTCCGAACTATGAACTGAATAATCACACAGCCTATTGCGAAACCTGCGCCTCTATAGCCAATGTGTATTGGAATCATCGTATGTTTCTCGCTACGGGAGATGCCAAATATGCGGATGTGCTGGAACGCGCGTTGTATAACGGGGTCATTTCGGGCGTATCACTCAGCGGTGACAAGTTCTTCTATGACAATCCGTTGGAATCCATGGGGCAGCATGAGCGCCAACACTGGTTCGGATGTGCCTGCTGTCCGGGCAACATAACCCGTTTCATGGCTTCAGTACCTTATTATATGTATGCCACTCAAGGCAATGATGTGTATGTCAATCTCTTTATCCAAAGCAAGGCGGATATTGAAACGGAAAGTAATAAAATAAATGTGGAACAAACTACAGGCTATCCGTGGGACGGAAAGATAAGTATTGCCGTCACTCCCGAAAAAGAACAGGAGTTTGCTTTGCGTGTGCGTATCCCCGGATGGGCGCAAGACGCTCCCGTACCCACAGATCTCTACTCATTTACAGACAAGGCTCAGGCTTACAGCATTTCTGTGAACGGTTCCAAAGTCAATGCGAAGCAATATGACGGTTATGCCACCCTTGTACGCAACTGGAAAGCGGGTGATGTGGTTGAAATCAATCTTCCTATGGAGGTACGTCGTGTGAAAGCAAATGACCAAGTAGAGGATGACCGTGGCAAACTGGCTATAGAACGGGGTCCTATTATGTTCTGTCTGGAAGGACAAGACCAGGCCGACAGTACTGTATTCAACAAATTCATCCCCGACGGTACTCCGATGGAGGCTTCTTACGATGCCGGTTTGTTGAATGGCGTAATGGTGCTGAGCGGTACAGCTAAAGAAATTGACAGGAATGGTAAGGTAAAAGATGTTCCCTTCAAAGCAATTCCTTATTCTACATGGAACAACCGCGGTGCCGACCAGATGGCTGTATGGATTCCCGAAGCGGCCGAGTATGCCCGCCCCACTCCGGAAGCTACTATTGCCAGCAAAGCACGTACTCTGATGATACAGGCTCCTATACAGAAAGATGCTCCCGAATCGGCTTCGGTGGAAACATGGGCATGGGGGGTAAATGACCAATGGGAACCTAAACGCTCATCGGATATCTCGAAACCTTACCACTATTGGTGGCTGAAGAACGGTACTGTCGAAACACTGGCTTATGAATTCGACCAGCCTTATACCGTATCGAACGTACAAGTGTATTGGTTGGATTTTGACCATTATGACGGGGATTTCCGTGTGCCGGAAAGCTGGAAACTATATTATAAAGAAGGCGAAAGTTGGAAAGAGGTAGAGGCGTTGACTGAATATACTGTAAAAAAAGATTGCTATAATAGTTTGGATTTCAAACCTGTCAAAACAAAGGGGCTTAAAATTGCAGCACAATTGCAGAAAGGAGCTTCGGGAGGGGTGATTGAATGGAAAGTGAACTGAATGAACATATAAACCTTTTAAATAAAACTGTATGATGAAAACACATGAGAACCGGGCCTTGTTCAGCAGGGCTTTGCTGAAGGCTACCACCTGTCTTTTCCTTACTGCGGGTGCAGGGATGAGCCCTGTATTTGCACTGCCGGGAACAGCAGAGTCTATGAAAATGGAAATTACACAGCAAACTGTAACAGTAAGCGGTGTGGTGAAAGACAGGAAAGGGGAGCCTATCATTGGTGCCAATATCATGGAAAAAGGAACGACCAACGGTACCATTACCGATTTTGACGGTAAATATACGCTGAAGGTAAAAAGTGCCCAGTCCGTTTTGACAATATCTTATATTGGCTATAAGACCCAGGAAATTCCAGTCGGAAATGGTGGTAAGAAAGATATTACCCTGCAAGACGATTCCGAACTGATGGATGAAGTGGTTGTAATCGGTTATGGTACGCAGCGCAAGGGAGATGTAACCAGTGCGGTGGCTTCTGTGAAGGCCGAAGACTTTACAGCAGGTAAGATTGGAGATGCAGCCGAACTGATTAAAGGTAAAGTGGCAGGATTGACCATTGCGAAAGGCTCCGGTGATCCGAATGCGGAATCTACAATTCGTTTGCGTGGTGTGATTTCATTGCAGGGAGGCTCTACTCCATTGGTATTGGTGGACGGAATAGAAGGTGGTTTAGGAACGGTTTCCCCCGAAAACATAGCTTCTATTGATGTGTTGAAGGATGCTTCTGCGGCAGCTATTTATGGTACACGAGGTGCTAATGGCGTTATTTTGATTACTACAAAAAACGGCCAGCGCGAGTCGCGTACGGCTGCCAATTATTCCGGGTATATGTCTCTTTCCAAGTTTGGCAAGACGCTTGATTTCTATGGAGCAGAGGAAATCCGTCAGGGATTGACAAACTATGCTGATAAAGGGTATGATACGGATTGGTTGGATGCGGTATCCCGTACTGCATTTACTCATAACCATAATTTTAATATTTCCGGAGGATCAAAAAATACCACTTATTCTGCGGATTTTACGTATCGCAAAGAGGAAGGTGTGTTGCTTGAGACCTATAATGAAGAGATGAGAATGAGGTTTGATGTTTCTCACTGGATGTTAAATGATATGTTGAAAGTGAATTTCAATATGGTAAAGACATTCCATAAGAATGGTCCGATTGATGCGGCAGGTCTGGGTATTTACCGACAGGCTATTATGCGTAACCCTACTGAACCCATCTGGAATGAGGATGGAACTTTTTACGAGAATTTTGCCGTAAATTATTATTATAATCCGGTAGGTATCATCCGTGAACAGGATGGTAAATACAATAGTGAGAATACCCGGATGACGGGGAATATCACCTTTGAACCGATTAAAAACTGGCAGACCAACCTCATGTTAAGCCGTAGGGTTACTAGTGATCATAATCGTGGATATTATACTTCCGAATATTTTTCACAGAAGAGCGAGAATCACACAGGATATGCTTATCATTCTCAGAATGAATATACCACAGATAATCTGGAAGTTACTTCTAAATATAATCATACTTGGAATAAACATCGTTTTGATGCATTGGTGGGCTATAATTACCAGTATAATGTAAATGAAGGTTTTGGAGCTAATAACTATGATTATCCAACAGATTTTTATCTTTGGAATAACTTGGGATTAGGTACAGCTTTGAAAGATGGAAAAGCCGGCATGAGCAGTTACAAGAATGACAATACCTTGATTGGTTTCTTCGGACGTGTGAGCTATGGTTACGATAATAAATATAATGTTCTGCTGAGTGTACGCCGTGAAGGCTCTTCCAAATTTGGTGAGAACAATAAATGGGCTACTTTCCCTTCTGTTTCTTTGGGATGGACTATCAGTAACGAAAAATTCATGGAAGGCCTTACGTGGCTGAATAACTTAAAGTTACGTGCCGGTTATGGTGTGACAGGTGTCATTGTAGGTGACTCTTATAATTCATTAACCCGGTATGAGTATGGTTCTCCTTATTTCTATGATAATGGCGTCTGGCATCAGGGGTTAAGCGTAAAATCCAATCCTAATCCTGATTTGAAATGGGAAACCTCCAAGGAATTTAATATTGGTCTGGACTGGGCTGTATTGGATGAACGCCTGAGTGGTTCTATTGATGTATATCAGAAGAAGACTTCGGATATGCTGTATGATTTTACGGTACCGACTCCTCCCAATTTGTATAACAAGACTTTGGCTAATGCCGGCAAGATGCGTAACCAAGGTATTGAAATTGCTGTCAATGCTATTCCTGTACGGACAAAGGATTTTGAATGGAAAACCACAGTTACCACCTCTCATAATGCGAACAAATTATTGAGTCTTTCAAATGACTTGTATGAGACTTCAAATCAGATAGATCATGCTTATTTGGGTGAACCTATCAATCTTTCTACCCAGCGGATGGAAGTGGGGAGATCTATGGGACAATTTTATGGCATGAAGTCCGTTGGTGTTTCAGAAAACGGACTTTGGATGGTTGAGAATACGAAGACTGGTGAGATTGAAGAGTTTACAGACAATATGCTGTCTAATGATGACTACCGTCAATATTTAGGGAATGCTCTTCCTAAATTGTATTTGGGATGGAACAACTCGTTCAGATATAAAAATTTTGATTTATCTTTCCAGATGACAGGCCAGTTTGGTTTTAAGATTCTGAACGAGCCTCGTGCTTATTATGAGAACAACTCGATCGCTTATAATCGCTTGAAATCTGTGCAAAAGGCTCCTTATGGTGGACAATATACCTTATCAACAGCCCAAAAACAGACTTTTGTAAGCTATTATTTGGAGGATGGTGATTTTTTGAAAATGACTAACATTACGTTGGGCTATAACATTCCATTGAAAAGCAGTAAGTTTGTGAAAAATATCCGGGCTTATGTTTCTGCCGATAATTTATTCTGCATTACCGGATATGATGGATTGGATCCTGAAATGTCAAATAGTGATATTTGGTCTTTGGGTATTGACTGGCGCGATAAATATCCTTCTACCCGTTCATTCACTTTCGGTCTGAATGTATCTTTCTAACTTTTAAATGAAGAACTAACATGAAAACAATATTCAATAAAGCACTTTGGGCTTCAGCGATAGGAGCTTGTACCTTGTCTTTGGGCAGTTGTACAGATTTGAGCGAAACGATTTATGATACGATTGCTTCCGAGAAGTATGAGTTTACAGAAAAAGACCGGGCGGCCATGTTTGCTCCGGTATACAGCAGTCTTCGTGATGTGTATTGGGGATGGTATAGTTATGCCGATATGATGGACCAGTCGTCCGATTCATGGTGTATTCCTTATCGGATCAGTATCGGCTGGGGAGATTTGTACGTGTCTATGCACAAACATCAGTTCCATTCACAGATAGCCCATTTCAATGATACATGGAACCGTAACTATGCCGGTATCAATGCCTGTAACAAACTGTTGGCAGATGAAGTCATTGCTGCTGATATAACCACTTCTTCGCAATTAAGGGCTTATCGCGCTCTTTATTATTATATTTTATTCGATTTGTTCCGCAACATCCCATTGGATACGCAATATGAACATGAAGACGGATGGTTGCCCGAACAGGCAACTCCCCAACAGATGTGGGATTTCCTGATCAGTGAGTTGACGGATGTAAAGGGGAAATGTGGAACAAAAGTAGAAATGGGTAAGCTGAACGACTATGCCATCAATATGCTTCTGGCAAAAATGTATTTGAACCACAATGCATGGTTCAATGATTACTCTGATAATTCTTATTACGGAAAGGCTATTGATGAGGTAAATGAAGTGATTAACAGTGGCAAGTTCTCTTTGGCTCCGAATTATTCGGATAATTTTAGAGAAGATATTTCCGGTTCGCCTGAAATTATCTTTGGTATTCCGTTTGAGTTTAAATACGCCGGAGGTAACTATATGGCAAATATGTGGATGCATGTAGCCGGACGTGCAACGTGGCAGTTTAACGGATGGGCTACCGGTGGAGCGGCTGTTCTTCCTCAATTTCTGGAAACATACGATGAAAAAGACAGTCGCTATAAAGACTGTTGGATATCAGGACAGCAATATGACTATGCCGGTGCTCCCATTTATGTGGACAGTGAACCGTTATATACTCGGGAATTACACAGTATAGACAACCCCGGTTGCTATCCCTTTGAAAGTGAACGCTTGGTGAAATATGAAATACTTTCAGGCGACTATGGAACTTCTTATGATGATGTGCCTTTCTTCCGTTTGGCTGATGCTTATTTTATTAAAGCGGAGTGCTTGCTTCGTTTAGGTGGTTACAATGGAGAAAGCGAGCAAGTGGCGGCCGGTTTGGGAACAGCTGTACGCCAACGTGCCTTCAAGTCCGATCCCGGTAAAGCAACGGTTACTGTAGCTCAATTGAAGGGTGGCAGCCGTTATAACTACGGACATCGGGAGAATCAGGGAATCATGGGAGAAGCCGATAACTGGATTATCACAGAAGAAGGGGGCGATGATATTGAACTGGGTGGTTTGTTGGACGAACTGGCCTGGGAGTTTGTGGCAGAGCATCACCGTCGTCAGGACTTGATCCGTTTCCGTATAAACGGAACCAATCAGAATGTATATAATGGCAAGTCATGGTTTTGCAAAGATGCGAAGACGGATAAGACAGACAGGCATTGTGATATTTTTCCGTTACCTAAGTCTGCATTGGATGGCAACATTAAGTTGAAGCAGAATCCGGGATATGGTGGTGCCGAATAATGAATTCATTAATTAAAAAAAGAAAAGTACGATGAAAAAGAATTTTATATATGCTTTAATTGCTTGTTTCACTCTGTCACTGGCTGCATGCAGTACGGATCCGGAGGATGCTACCAGCAAGCATGTGTACGGGGAGAATGAAAACCCCTATCTGAAGACGAATGCGGATGCTGTGGTTTCTACCAAAGCAGAGTTTCCCATCAGCCGTTTGGAAGCGAAGACGGTTAAACTGACTGATTATGCAGAAAAGTTTCATACGTATTTGGGAATGACGGTAGATGAGACGTTGGCTGCATTGTCTAATGGGAGTGTGGTGTTTTATCCTATCAATATATCGAAAAACTGTTGGAATAGAACAGCTCCTACCAAGGGTACCAACGGTTGGTACTATAATACGGCAGGCGGTGTTTGTGATGCAGCTTCTGGTATAGCTAGTATTGAGTTGGATGCAACAAAGAAGGAGCTGGTTCTTAATGTGCTCGAAACCGCTTCTGTAGGTACAGCTATCTCCATTAACGTTGGATTTGCTATAAACAATGGTGCAAATTTTGATGATTATGTACGTTTTGCTTTTGATGTGACCGTTACTGATCCGGGACGTATTGTTGTTGCCAATACTATTTCAGCAGGTGACTATTCTGCATTTTCTATTGAATTTGCAGATTATCAGGAGGTGATAGAAAGTTGTTTGGGGCTGACTTTATCTGAATTCATTACCGCTTGCAAAGAACCGGGAGGCCCGATTGCTCTGTATATGGTCGATAGTGAATCTGGTGAATGGAATACTACTAGTGATTATACTGCTGGTGGTAGTGGAATAGGTTATTGGCTGACTTCTAATTTAAAAGTAACGAATTGGAGTGATGATGGTTCGACTGGTAGTGTTTTGTTTGTTGAAACACAAGAGAATGGTGATATGGTTAATATAGGTCGAAATCCAGCTTCAACTTCCGGTTCTGTTTTTAATGTAAATTTTGTATATGCGCTTAAGGAGGATAATAGTAAATTCGTAGAGTTTATTGTTAAAGCAACGTTGGAATAATATTTTATCGAGGGAAATCAGTATCTATAATGGATATTGGTTTCTCTTTTTTATTTAGTAAATTCAGAAAAACAAATGTGTGAAAATATTATTATTAAGAAGTCTTTTAGTGACTTTATTAGGATATTTTAGCTTTATAAATGTTTTAGCTGAAACGAATGACCATCAAAAACTTTATATATGTGTTAGTGGTAATGGGGTAAATATTGACTTTACCGCAGGCATTTAAATGGGACTCCAATAAAAGCTATAATTATGAAGAAATTATTGTGCAAAGAATTACTATTTGCTTTATCCATTTTTTGCTGTTTCTTTATTGCCTTCAGCAGTTGCAGTGACAGCGAGGATGAAAGTATTATCCTCCAGCTCACCCTAGACAGCAGTCAGCAAAGCAAAACACTATTTTGGGATGAGACAGAAGCTTCCGTAAAGTTCTCCGCTACCGGTCCTTGGACAGCCACTGTAGAAGATGTAACCAGCCGTGCCACCGATTCCAGTTGCACTTGGATTAAACTGCCCCGATATGAAGGTGAGGCAGGCGAAATTTCATTGCCCATGTTGTTGCAGAAGAATGATAGCGAAAACTATCGGGAAGCAACTCTTGTCATAGTATGCGGAGAATCCGAAGTAACCGTCCATATCCGCCAGGAAGCTAATCCCAATGCTGTGTTAACCTTGAATTCGGCTGATATCAAAGATTTTGATAAATATTACAAACCTATTGAGTTTAGTAATATGAATATGCTTCGCAGTGATGCGCGCTGGTCATGGTGGCGCATGAAGCAAAGCGAGCATTTCTTCGTGTTTTGGGAACCGGGGTTCGGCAACGATCCGGGAGCAGAGTCAGTGCCGGAGGTATTGCGTGTAGACATTGATGATTTATTGGCAAAGGCCGAACAATTCTACCGGACAAATATCGAAACCTTGAAGTTTGCTGACACTGGGCAAAACAAGTCTTTTCTGGATAAATATAAGATGGAGATTTACTTGCTGTATCAGACTGAGTGGCTTGCTACAGGTTCCGGTTACGACAATACAATCGGTGCATTGTGGGTAAATCCCAGCACCTGCCAACCGGTAGGTTCTACCATTGCGCACGAAATAGGACATAGTTTCCAGTATCAGGTAAGTTGTGACAAGATGTTGAACGGAGAGGCGGACTTTTCGCAAGTAGGATTCAGATACGGTTATGGGTCGAGTGGTGAAGGTGGAAATGGCTTTTGGGAACAATGTGCGCAATGGCAGTCGTTCCAAGATTATCCGGCGGAGCTGTTCGGTTACCATGTAGATGTGTGGAAAGCCAATTACCATCGCCATTTCAATCATGAATGGATGCGTTATGCCAGTTATTGGTTGCAATATTACTGGGCGCAGAAACATGGAG
>ENA-OPEZ01000368-OPEZ01000368.1-human-gut-metagenome-genome-assembly--contig:-NODE-368-length-12456-cov-1.335215_pt1 | contig 12456 bp, 9 predicted proteins | sample MGYA00241307_ERZ501548 | MGnify/ENA primary metagenome ERZ501548 (study PRJEB25962, sample SAMEA1969296) | human gut metagenome | biome: human gut; feature: human-associated habitat; material: faeces... | reverse complement strand
GAAAGGCTACAAGCACGCTTATGCAAGTCCGGAAGAAGAGCAGGCAAGTATGGAAAAAGCCAAAGCATTCACCGCTAAACTGAAAGAACAGGGAGCCAAAGAGTGGACGACGGAAGCTGACAAATAATGTAGCATTTAAGTGAAGTGTATCGAGTTTATGTTGTTCTTAAGCATCTGCTCCAGACTGGAGGACGGGTGGTGTGGATGCTTGGAACAAGGTGAAAGGATATCATGACACTTTCTAAAATAATTTTATAACATTCTATTTAAAAATAGTAACAAGGATAAGGAAAGGGGGAGTGCAGCTGGGGCTGCATTTCCTCTTTGCTATTATTAGAAAGACGTTGCTTTCAAGCCTTTTTCATGCTTGTGTTTTGTTTCAAGTCTATGTTAAAAGAATTTAAACAAATCTGATTAATAGATTGGGCTATTTCCTTTCACTGTATCTTTAAACTTCAATACGATTAATTCTTAATTCTAACTGAAAATGAAATTATTATCTGTTTTATCATTGAGTCTGGTGTTATCGTGCACCACTCTTTCTGCTCAGAAAGTCTATGAAATCTCTGCTTTCGGTCTGAAAGCCAATAGCAGTAAAAATGCCTCTCCGGTTCTTCAAAAAGCGCTTGCCAAGATAAAGGCGGAATATAAGGAAGGTGAGAAGGTAATCCTCCGTTTTCCCGAAGGGCGTTATGAATTTCATGAAAAAGGAGCCGCTGTGCGCGAGTATTATATTTCCAATCACGACCAAACGAATCCCAAGAAAGTAGGTATCGCATTAGAGGACATGAAGAATCTGACATTAGACGGGCAAGGTTCCGAATTTGTATTTCACGGCAGGATGTTGCCTGTTTCCTTGTTGCGTTCCGAAAACTGTCTGTTAAAGAACTTCAGCATCGATTTCGAGAACCCCCATATTGCCCAGGTGAAGATCGTAGAAAACGATCCGCAGGATGGAATTGTTTTTGAACCGGCTCCGTGGGTCGATTATCGCATTGCTAAAGATTCCATATTCGAGGCTTATGGTGAAGGATGGACCATGAGACACTCGTGGGGAATTGCTTTTGACGGGGATACCAAACATCTGGTTTACAATACCAGTGACATAGGTTGTCCGACGAAAGGAGCCAGTGAGGTGGCTCCGCGCCGTATCCATGCTCCGGGGTGGAAAGATGCCCGCCTGGTGCCGGGGACAGTGGTGGCCATGCGTGGCTGGGGACGTCCTACACCCGGTATATTCCTTTCCCATGATGTCAATACAACGATTGAGAATGTGAAGGTACATTATGCGGAAGGCATGGGATTGTTGGCACAGCTTTGTGAAAATATTACACTTGAGAAATTTGGCGTATGTTTGAAAGGGGATGCCGATCCGCGTTATTTTACCACGCAGGCAGATGCGACCCATTTTTCCGGTTGTAAGGGTAAGATTGTGTCTTGCAACGGGTTGTATGAGGGGATGATGGATGATGCCATCAATGTACATGGCACTTATTTGAAAGTGGTGAAACGGGTGGACGACCGTACCTTGGTGGGCCGCTATATGCATGGTCAGTCGTGGGGATTCGAGTGGGGATGCCCGGGTGATGAGGTGCAGTTTATCCGTTCGAATACGATGGAACTGGTCGGAAAACAGAATAAGATCATTTCTATCCGTCCTTATGACAAAGAACAGACCGAAGGCGCGCGAGAGTTCCTGATTACGTTTCAGGAACCGGTAGACCAGGTAATTAATGAACAAAGTGGTTTCGGAATAGAGAACCTCACATGGACTCCTGAAGTTTTGTTTTCCGGCAATGTGATCCGTAATAACCGTGCACGCGGTTCTTTGTTCAGTACCCCGCGCAAGACTATCGTCGAGAATAACTTGTTTGACCATACTTCGGGGGCTGCTATTCTGCTTTGCGGCGATTGCAACGGTTGGTTTGAGACCGGTGCCTGCCGTCATGTCATTATCCGTAAGAACCGTTTTGTAAACGCGCTGACTAATCTGTTCCAGTTTACCAATGCGGTTATCTCCATCTATCCGGAGATTCCCGACCTGAAGGGACAGCAGCAATATTTCCACGGCGGACCCGAGGGTGGCATTGTGATTGAAGACAATGAGTTTGAAACCTTCGACGCTCCTATTCTTTATGCCAAGTCTGTCGATGGGTTGGTCTTCCGCAATAACACCATTAAGTTGAATACGGAATACAAACCGTTCCATCCTAACCGGAACCGCTTCTGGCTGGAAAGGGTGACGAATGTGACGATTGCCGAATAAATATTTTCCCCTTGTTTGCAGAGATGTAGTTACAGGCGGAAGAAAGTCTGAATAGTAAGATTAGATAAAGTTATCAGCTGTAAGGGTGGAAATTTCCTCCTTTACAGCTGATTTTTTTATCGGTCTTATCTTATTGTTTTTTCCCTGTCAGTTTCATGAATCCTAGCCTTGTTGTATAGATAAAATATTTACTAATTTGATTTAGACAACAAGAATTATATTGCTATCTTTGGCAGGATAAAACTAATATTGAATATGAAAAATTGGGTTGTAAAGCTGTTACTGTTACTTTTCATTCCTTCTTTTGTGGGAATTTTGTTTACCGTTATCCTGGGTTTTAATCCGGGTGGTTGGTTACAAATTACGACGTATGCTTTACCTCCGTTACTCACTCTCGCCGGAGGGGCTTTTATCGTTGCTTCAAGATGGAAAATTCCTTTTCTTATATTGATGGCAGCTGCAAGTATGGCCTTTAATATTCCTTTACAGAACTGGCTTTTTTATTCGGCAGATGAAGTGGTGCGTTATCATGCTGTTACCGATTTATATAATTTGGAGAATAATGCTCTGTATTTTACTTTCGATACTCTGGAGGTGGATTATGCCCGAAGGAGCAGTGTGACTGTCACTCGTGAGGTGACACGAAGTATGGGCAGACACCGCTATCGTAAGGAACAGAAGCAATATCATTTCTCTGTAGCTCCTGCATTTACCGATTCATTGCCCCGTCATAAGTATGAGGAGCGGGAAGTTAAGGCATGGGTTATTCCGGTGAGGCATGAGAAAGGACAAGCCGTTGTATGTTATGAGCGTTGTATTTTTGATTTAGATGATTATCAGAAAGCCATTGATCGGTCCCGCTGTAAACTCCACCATCCTCAAGCTCCGATTATACGACCTTTGTATTCACAGTTCATTACCCGGCAGGAATGGAAAGGAATCTTTTTGAATGTTGCATGGATTGTACTTTCTGTACTGATAGTACTGGGGGTAATTCTGAATTATCAGGCAGACAGGAGGAAAGCATAATATCGGAACAGACTGTATGAAGGGTACTTTATGAATATTATGATCTTCATGCATGAGGCCTGTCAGTACTATTGGTAAATTCTAGAATGATGTTTTCTTTATATAAAACTTTCCCCGGACATTTCATGGCAGAAACATCCGGGGAGAGGTATTTCATTTTTTATTTATTGAAAAGTTTTATTTTGCCTCTACCTTCAGATTGGATAATTCTGTGTCCTTATGGATGGATGGCAGATTATTTTGTTTTACAACAACAGTATGAACTTTTCCTTTTGCCACTTGCGGCAAAGTGAATTTCTGCTTGTAGATAACCTGTTCCGCTGATGGGCGCAGCAGATAGCCTGTTTCTTTTTCAAAGCGGTTGTATATTCTTACCACAATTTGGTTACTGCCTTTTTGAAGCGGTAGCAGCACCTTTTCCTCGCGGAACTTGCAGCGGTAAGGGTTGAGGTGTTTCATTACCGACTTGCCGTTCAGATAGATTTCGATACCGTTTCCGGCACCTACATCTACTAGAATATCTTGTGCTTTGGGCGATTCTACCTGCTGCATCAGGAAGTAACTTTCCAGAATATTGCTGGGGAACATGGCTTTTTCCTCATTCACTTCTTTCCATTGTCCTTTTCTTACCGGTGCTTTGTCGGGATCAGTATGGATGGTGGCAGGAGCATCGAACAATCCGCTGCCCGGTCCGCAGAAGTAACGCTGACCCCATACGGTCTTGGAAGGCAGGTTTAATGCCTGTGCCTTGCCTGCGTCAAGGGTTACTGTGTAAGGTTTTCCATCTACTTCAACCAGTAATTCCTTACCGTTCTCCTGCGGAGTATAGGTAAATTCCAATGCGTTGAGGTTGGATTTGTTGATGCTCCATTGATAGCTCACCGTACTGCGGTAGTTGCTGTAATAATCGAAACAGGAATAACTATAATTGGGAGTGCGCTGTGCAGCCATAGGTTGCGGTTTCACCGGTTGGTCGAACGTGGCGCAAATCACTTGGATGTCTTTTCCGTATGCGTCGGCGGGCAGTGTGAAGATCATCTCCTGTCCTTTCTGAATAGCTTTAATGTCTGCTTTTTGCAGTTTGCATCCCGGCACGTTCAAAGTGATTTTACCATCGGCAGGGCGGTTGCCTGATAAGATGAGGTAGAGGTTATTGCCTTTGCGGGTAATGGTTCCCCATTCGAATTGCTCACGGAAAGGAGAGGCTTCTGTGCCATAAATGGCTTCACCGTTTTTCTTCAACCAGATACCGATTTCTTTCAGCACCTCTCTTTCAAAGGGTACTACGGAACCGTCACCTTTGGGACCGATGTTCAGCAGGAAGTTTCCGCCATGGGAAACTACATTGATCAGGCTGCGTAGTTTTTCCATCGCTTTGGTGTGAACGTCCCCCCTTTTCTGCCAGGAACGGTAGCTCCAGGTTTCATCGAACATGGAAGCTGCTGTTTGCCATGCGGTCTGCAAGGAGCCTTCGGGGTATGTGTTGTCTGCCATGACACTGAAGTCATACTGATCGTTGCCCAACCGGCCGCTTACCATACAGTCTGGTTGCAATCTGTGCACCAGTTGATACAGTTCCTTGCTTTGTTCAGGAGTGTTGGAACCCATGTCAAACCATAGTTCGGAGATGGGACCGTAGTTGGTCAACAGTTCGGTAACTTGGGCTTTGGTGAATTCATGATGCTGTGGGGTGATGAAATCACAGTTATGGCTGGAGATAGGATAGGCTTGTGGAAAATGCCAGTCTATCAGTGAGAAATAGATGCCGAAGTTGATTCCGCCACGTTTGCAAGCTTCCGCCATCTCTTTTATGAAGTCGCGCTTGCCGGGGGTGGCATCGTATGAATTATAGTCGGTGGTGGCTGTACGGAACATACAGAAACCGTCGTGATGCTTGGTGGTAATGATGATGGAGCGCATACCGGCTTCTTTGGCCAGTGACACGATAGCGTCTGCATCAAACAGGGTGGGATTGAAACGCAGGGCGGTATCTCCATACCAGTCACTGAAGATTCCCGCAAACGATTGGATTTGTTCACTGTATCCTCGGGTGACGGGGTTGCCTTCCCATACGCCTCCCAGTTCGGAATAAAGACCGAAGTGGATGAACATGGAATACTTGTTCTGATGCCATTTCTCAAATGCTTTTTCCGAGATTTGGGCTGTTGCACCCAGGCTTATGACACAAGCCATGATGAAGGTTAGTAATTTTTTCATGATTGTAATTAGTGGTTAACTGAATGAATATATTGCATAATTTCTGTTTGTTGGTCGGGATGGAACCACACGATGTCTTTGTCCCGTTTGAACCAGGTCATCTGTTTACGAGAGTAAATGCGGGAATTTTGCTTGATTTTCCCGATAGCGAATTCCAATGTCCATTCTCCGTCCAGATACTTGAACATTTCTTTGTATCCTACGGTATTGAGCGAGTTCAGATGCCGGAAAGGATATACCTGCCGGGCTTCTTCCAGCAAGCCGTCCTGCATCATGATGTCCACGCGGCGGTTGATGCGGTCATACAATTCTTCGCGGTCGCGGGTTAATCCTATTTTGATGATGCGGAAAGGGCGTTCCTTGTGAGTACGGGTACGGAAAGAAGTATAAGTTTTTCCGGTCATGTAGCATATTTCCAATGCATGTATTACTCGTTTGGGATTTTTCAAATCCACTATTTTGTAATACTCGGGGTCCAGCAGCCTTAGTTCGGCGCACAGAGTGTCCAGCCCTTCCTGTTCGTAACGTCGTAGCATCAGCTGGCGTGTTTCATTGTCTACAGTGGGGATATCATCTATGCCTTTGCAAATGGCATCTATATACATCATGGAACCTCCGGTCAGTATTACAGTGTCATGGTTTTGGTATAGGATTTCCAGTTGTGCCAGTACGTCTGCTTCGTATTGTGCGGCGCTGTAATAATCTGTTAGCTGTAATGTTCCGACAAAATAATGAGGAACACGCGCCAATTGCTCGGGGGTAGGGGCGGCAGTTCCTATCTTCAGGTCTGCATACAATTGGCGTGAGTCTGCCGAAACAATGGAAGTCCGGAAGTGTTCGGCAATGGAAAGGCTTAGTTCGGTCTTTCCTACACCGGTAGGGCCGATAAGGACGATAAGGGTGTCAGGCATGGTGTTTATAAAAAGAGAGGGGCGGACGTGTAACGTCCGCCCCCGTTAAGATTAATAGTTTTCTTGCTCATAAGGGTCCGGTGAGGAGGCACCGCCCATATCAAATCCTTCGGGATCAAAGTCTTCCATATCGAAGTCCTGGTCGCCGTAGAAATTCTCGTCTATATCCAGATTTCCGCTATTGCTTTTTGCCATCATTTCGTCAAAGTCGACGGTTTGTTTCGGGGCTTCTCCGGCTTTGCGCGAACACACTGCTTTGTCAAGGTCTTTGCCGGTGATGATTTCCGACAGTTCAATGAAAAACACTCGTTCTGCCAACGGATCGAATACATACAGCAATTTTTGCTTTTCGTCTTCCACCAAATCACTCAAGCGGGTTTCTCTCATGATGTAGCTGTCTTCTTCCGAACTGCTTCCCATATCTTCCAGTGTGATTTCCTGGTCTTTCTCCCAGTCGTCATCACAAATGAAGAAAGAGGTCATCTGGTCATCTTTATATCCTGCCGCTTTCAATATTGCTTCGTGCAAATCAAAGAAAGTTGCTTCCGAGTCTATCTTTATTTCTCTTATAAAATCATCGACTTCATCAGAGATTAGTGTAAATCTGTAAATCATATATTTATACTGTATATACTATATAACTTTTTTTTCGTGCAGTAAAGTTATAAAAAACTTTGTTATCTGATGATACCTCTTTGAGAATTTTCTATGAAAGAAATAATATATTCTATTTCTTTGCTCATAGGTATTTCTTTGCGTACTTGTTCCAAGGCATCGGTAACGTTCATGCCATTTTGATAAATAATACGATAGGTGTTGTGTATATTCTCTATTAGTTCATTAGAGAATCCGCGGCGGCGGAGTCCTACGATATTGATTCCTGCGTAGGCAATGGGTTCGCGCCCTGCTATAATATAAGGAGGAATGTCCTTGCTGAAACGTGAACCGCCCTGTACCATTACATAACCGCCTACCCGGCAGAATTGGTGCATCAATACGGCGCCGCTGATAATGGCGTTATCATCAATGATAATTTCACCTGCCATCTTGGTGGCATTGCCTATGATGCAACCGCTGCCTATGATGGCATCATGTGCTACGTGTACCCCTTCCATCAACAGGTTGTTACTGCCCACTATGGTTTTGCCTTTAGCCGCTGTACCACGATTGATGGTTACATTCTCGCGAATGGTGTTGTTATCACCTATTTCGGCAGTCGTTTCTTCACCGCGGAATTTCAAATCCTGGGGAATAGCGCCTATAACAGCTCCCGGAAAAATGGTGTTGCCGTTCCCTATGCGTGAGCCATACAGTATATTGGCGTTAGGCATGATTGTGTTGTTATCACCGATAACTACATTCTTGTCGATAAACACAAAAGGACCGATTTCTACATTCTCACCAATTTTTGCTTCGGGATGTATATATGCTAATGGACTAATCATGTTGTTTTTTTAGTGGTTATTTATTTTTTACTATTTGTGCCATAAACTCGGCTTCGCAGACTACTTTCTCGCCTACAAACACAGATCCTTTCATTGTGGAGATGCCCCGGCGGATAGGAGCCAACAATTCAACACGGAACAATAAAGTGTCTCCCGGCACTACTTTCTGGCGGAATTTCACACCGTCTATTTTCATGAAGTAGGTGGAGTATCTTTCGGGTTCGTCCACTGAATTAAGAACAAGCAGACCACCGCATTGTGCCATGGCTTCTACTTGAAGCACACCCGGCATGACAGGTTCCTGTGGGAAGTGTCCCTGGAAGAAGGGTTCGTTGGCGGTTACGTTTTTCACACCGACAATGTGGTTGGCGCCAATGGCAACGACTTTGTCCACTAGCTGGAAAGGATAACGGTGCGGAAGCAGTTCGCGGATGCGGTTGACATCCATGATGGGAGCTTCGTTGCAGTTATAGGACGGAGCCTGTATTTCGTGAAGTTTGATTTCTTTGCGTATCTGGCGGGCAAATTTGTTGTTGATGGTATGCCCCGGACGGGTGGCGATGATGCGTCCCTTGATGGGTTTGCCTATCAGTGCCAGGTCGCCGATGATATCCAGCAGTTTGTGGCGGGCCGGTTCGTTGTCCCATACCAAGGGAACATGGTTGATGTAGCCCAGTTTGGTGGCGTCCATGTGGGGAACCCCCATGACGTCTGCCAGCTTGTCGTAGTTTTCCTGGCTCATCTCTTTTTCGTAGATTACGATGGCGTTGTCCAGATCGCCTCCCTTGATCAGTCCGGCACCCAGCAATGGTTCTATTTCGCGGACGAATACAAAGGTACGCGCGGAAGCTACCTCGGTGGGGAATTTAGCCATGTCTTCCAGTGTGGCGAACTGATTGGACAGTATTTTAGACTGATAAGAGATCAGTGCATTCACACTGAAATTTTCGTCCGGAAGAACAATGATGGAAGATCCGGTTTCCTCGTCCCTGAATTCGATTTTTGATTTTATGATATAGTAATCCTTGACAGCATTCTGTTCTTCGATTCCTACACGCTGTATATTTTCTACATACGCTTTGGCACTGCCGTCCAGAATAGGGAATTCGGGACCGCTTACCTGAATCAGGCAGTTGTCTATACCAGCTGCATAAAGAGCTGCCAAAGCATGTTCTACTGTACTTACTTTTATTCCGTTTTTCATCAGCACAGTGCCGCGGGTAGTATCACCTACGTTTTCTGCTACGGCATCAATTATTGGTTGTCCTTCAAGATCAATTCGTTGGATTTTATACCCGTGGTTGTCCGGTGCAGGATTGAATGTCACCGTCAAGTTTACTCCGGTGTGAAGGCCTTTTCCATTTAAAGAAAAACTGCCTTTTAATGTCTTCTGTTTCAACATGGGGTTTATTTATTTAGTTGTTTTTTTAATTCTTCTATTTCTTTCTGCATGGCGTTCAGTGTGGTGTAAATTTCGGGCAGTTTTTTGTATACGGCCGATGATTTCATGAAATTCTTGGCATCGATGGCCGGAGTGCCTAGAATTTGCTCGTTGGATTTCACGTTACCGGGAACGCCTGCTTGTGCGCCGATACCTACCTTGTCACCTATCTTAATATGTCCGGCTAGTCCTACTTGTCCGCCAAACATGCACCATTCACCTACTTTGGTGGAACCGGCAATACCCACCTGTGATGCCATGACAGTGTGGCTTCCTACTTCCACATTGTGTGCTATCTGGATCAGGTTATCCAGTTTCACTCCTTTATGTACAATGGTGGCGCCCATGGTGGCACGATCTACGCAGGTATTAGCACCAATCTCCACATTATCTTCTATGATGGCAATACCTATTTGTGGAATTTTTTCGTACCCTTCGGGAGAAGGTGCGAATCCGAATCCATCAGCACCGATTACGCAGCCTGCATGCAGGGTACAGTGGTTTCCTACCAAGCAGTCGTGATAGATGGTGGCATGTGGATAAAGTGTACAATTATTACCTACTTTGGCATGGCTTCCTACAGTAGCGTGCGGGTGGAGGGAAGTGTTGTCACCAATCTCAGCACCATCGCCTACGCAGGCAAACGGAGCGATATATACATCCTTCCCCAACTTCGCAGTGGGGGCAACGTATGCCAGCGGATCTATACCAGTCTTTTTAGGTTTGCTCATTTCATAGAGGGTCAGTAGTTTAGCCAGACTTTCGTAGGCGTTGTCTACCTTGATTAAGGTAGCTTTTACTTCTTGCTCGGGAACGAAATCTTTGTTTACCAACACAATGGTAGACTGAGTATCGTAAATGTAATGAGTATACTTAGGATTTGAAAGAAAAGAAATCGCTCCCGGCACGCCTTCCTCTATTTTAGCAAAAGTATGCACAGTTGCGTTTTCATCGCCAACAATAATTCCCTGGATGTATTCCGCAATTTGTTTAGCTGAGAACTCCATAATACTGTCTAATTCTTTATGTTCTAAATGTTTCAGTTTTGTTACTTGCGTGTTACATGTTAGTGTAAACACATCATTAATTATGCAAATTACGCATTTTTTTTTTATATATCCGTACAATTCGCTAATTATTTAATGTCCGTCGTTTTCGGAACGCAGGTAACATATATAATATTTTTTGACTTTTCGGGAGAGAAGAGAGATGTTGAGCATATCCGAAGCCTTGGCTATATCGCGGGTGCTTCCATCTTTATAGATGATTTCAATACTGTCATCCTCCTTTTTATACATATTGTTTTCTATACTGGATATGGATAGGAAGTATTTTGCTTCTTTCTTGTTGATATTCAGTCTCTTACTTATTCTTGAAAGAATTTCTTCTTTTCGTGCTTTTGTGATGGAAGAGGAGGTTACCTCTACTTTGAATAGTTTCCTGTTAATCATTCCACGACTCAGAGTGGACAATACCACATCGCTGTGATTGCTCCAAACTTTCAGTGCAGTCCATATGTCATTATCATCTAATTGAATAAAATTTTCAATACAATCCGGGCTGTTATAAAATTCTTTTTTATCAATAGGATGGTATAAAAAGAATCTTAAAGCGGGTGAGGCGAACAGCTCTACGCCACGTAAGGCTAATTCCTTTGCTCGTGTCAGAGTGTTGACCAGCATTTTTTCACTGGCAACGGAGGTCTTGTGCAGATATACCTGCCAGTACATCAGGCGGCGGGACATCAGGAAGTTTTCGATGGAGTAAATGCCTTTGGATTCTACTACCAGGTGATCGTCTTTTACATCAAGCATTTTGATGATGCGGGCGGACCCGATATTGCCTTCGGATACACCGGTATAGAAACTGTCACGCCGCAGATAGTCCAAACGATCCATATCCAATTGACCGCTGACCAGTTGGTGCAGGAATTTCTTGGGATATTCATCTTTGAATATCTGTATGGCAAGATTGAGTTGACCTTTCATGTCCTTGTTCATTCGTTCCATCAGCATCAAGGAGATTTCTTCATGTGAAACGCCTCCTGCCAATGTGTTTTCCAGCACATGGGAGAAGGGACCGTGTCCGATGTCGTGTAACAGGATGGCAGCTTGTACGGCTTCCGCTTCGCTGTCAAAGATGAAGTTACCTTTGGCGGTAAGGTGCTTGATCGTTTCGCTCATTAAGTGGAAAGCGCCTAATGAGTGTTGGAAACGGGTATGTTGTGCTCCCGGATATACGGCAGAGGACAGGCCCAGTTGCTTGATGCGGGTAAGACGTTGCAGCAATGGGTGACATACAATGTCATATAGTAACCCCTTCGGGATGTTGATAAACCCGAAGACGGGGTCATTTATAATTTTTCGGTCACTCATGGGGAATAATTATTCAGTGTGCTGATATGCTTAAACCAATGTATTACGCTATGTATCTACCTGATACTTTGTATATTAGCACATTGTTTTATTGGCACATTATTTTCTCCATCTGTGCCTGGACTTTCTGAGCTTCTTGTCCTGCTACAGTCGCAAAATTCTCAGTTTTATCCGCATAGATAATGGCACGGCTTGAATTAACAATAAGTCCACAGGTACTATTCATGCCATATTTGCAGACTTCCTCTAGAGAACCTCCTTGTGCGCCGATTCCAGGTACAAGCAGGAAGTGGTTGGGAACAATTTTACGGATGTCTTCGAAAGCGCGTCCTTGTGTGGCGCCTACTACGTACATCATGTTTTCATCGTTGGCCCATTCTTGTGATTTGCGCAATACTTTTTCGAAAAGGCGTTCGCCGTTGGTGTCCTCGGTCAGCTGGAAGTCGTGGGAACCCTTGTTGCTGGTAAGCGCTAGCAGGATTACCCATTTGCCTTCGTAACTCAGGAAGGGAGTCACGCTGTCTTCACCCATGTAAGGAGCTACGGTGACTGAGTCAATGTCCAGCTCTTCAAAGAATGTGCGGGCATACATGGCCGAAGTGTTTCCGATATCGCCACGTTTTGCATCGGCAATGATGAATTGGTCGGGATAGTTTTCCTTGATGTAGGATACAGTCTTTTCGAAAGCGATCCATCCTTTTACGCCCATGCTTTCATAAAAGGCCAGATTGGGTTTATAGGCGATGCAATAAGGGGCGGTAGCGTCAATGAT
>ENA-OPEZ01000359-OPEZ01000359.1-human-gut-metagenome-genome-assembly--contig:-NODE-359-length-12702-cov-1.984581_pt1 | contig 12702 bp, 7 predicted proteins | sample MGYA00241307_ERZ501548 | MGnify/ENA primary metagenome ERZ501548 (study PRJEB25962, sample SAMEA1969296) | human gut metagenome | biome: human gut; feature: human-associated habitat; material: faeces... | reverse complement strand
GAGTGGTGCGGTTTTTCATCAGCCGGTCAAGAGCCTCCTGCACCAGACGCTCGCTCTCGGTGTCGAGAGCCGATGTGGCCTCGTCGAGAATCAGCAACGGCGGATTCTTGAGTATCGCGCGCGCGATGCTTATGCGCTGGCGCTGTCCGCCCGACAGCCTGCCTCCGCGGTCGCCGATATTGGTGTCGTAGCCATGCTCGGTCTCCATAATGAAGTCGTGGGCGTTGGCAATGCGCGCCGCCTCTTCCACCTGTTCGCGCGTGGCGCCGTCGACACCGAAGGTTATGTTGTTGTAGAAACTGTCGTTAAACAGTATCGCCTCCTGATTGACGTTGCCCATCAATGCGCGCAAATCCTTGACGCGGAACTGGCGGATGTCGGTGCCTCCGATAGAGATTGAGCCCTCCTGCACGTCGTAGAAGCGCGGCAACAGGTCGGCGAGTGTCGACTTTCCGCTGCCCGACTGTCCCACCAGCGCCACCGTCTTGCCATAAGGGATTTCCAACGTGACACCGTTGATCACCCAATCCTGACCATAGCGGAAGCGCACTCCGTCATAACGGATGTCGAAATTCTCCGACGGCAGGGTCTTTGGCTCGGCAGGGTCTTTTATAGGATTGTCGGCGCTGAGGATTTTGTCGATACGCTCCATCGACGCCAAACCTTTCTGCACGGAGTAGACCGCCTTCGACAGGTCTTTCGCCGGATTGATGATGCTGTAGAAAATCACCATATAATATATGAATGTGGGCGCGTCGATGATATTGTTGCCTGAAAGGATGAGTGTGCCACCAAACCACAGCACGATGGCGATGGTCATCGTGCCGAGAAACTCGCTCATCGGGTGTGCGAGCGACTGGCGTCGGTTGATGCGGTTCGACGTGTTGTAGAACTGCTGGTTCTCACCGTGGAAACGCGCGCTCATCTTATGTTCCGCATTGAATGCCTTGACAATGCGCAAGCCGCCGAGCGTCTCCTCGATTGTCGACATCAGCGTGCCCCACTGCTGCTGTCCCACGAGCGACGTGCGCTTCAGCCTCTTGCCTATGCGCCCCATCACGAGTCCAGCCACTGGCAGCAGCACAAACACAAAAATCGTCAGCTGCCAACTAATCACAATCATCATGCCAAGACACACGACAATCATAATCGGATTCTTGAACATCATATCGAGCGACGCCATGATGGAGTTTTCCACCTCAGCCACGTCGCCCGACATACGCGCCATCACGTCGCCCTTGCGCTCGCTCGAGAAGAAGCCGATGGGAAGTCCCAGAATCTTGTCGTAGACAAAATTGCGGATGTCGCGCACGATTCCCGAACGAATCGGAATCAGGAAATAGAGGCTGAGATATGTGGCGCCGGTCTTGAATGCGGTCATCACCACGAGTGCCACAGCGAGAAGCATCAGGGTGACCGACGGGCCGAGATGAATTTTGCAATAATACGCAGAATAGTAGAAATTATTGATTGCCACATCCTTGAACGAGCCGCTTGTCCAGTCCATATAGTGATAGACCACCCCTTTGTCGCCCATAAAGAGCATCTCGAGAATCGGGATTATCAATGCAAAGGAGAAAAGCGTCAGAAACGCCGCCAGGATATTGAAGAAAATGTTGAGAAACAAATATTTCTTGTATGGCGGCACAAAGCGGCGCAATATTTTAAGGAATTCTTTCATTATTAATTTCTAAATAAAATTTAAAGTGGTGCAAAGATACGCAGATTTCTGCATTCTGTCTATTATGCGATTGTTTTTCGGCCGCATTTAACTACTTTTGTATACAAAAATAGAAGGAAAAATGAAAAATTCGACCTATTTACTTACTGTCATAATCTCGTTTTTTTCGACAGTCTTCGCATCGGCTGCCGACGTCAAGGGTCTGCTTGTCGACAACAACGACCAGACCCCGCTGATAAGCGCCACGGTGCAGTTGCTGTCGGCACGCGACAGCAGCCTGGTGAAAGGCGTCGTGAGCGATGTCAACGGTCATTTCCGCTTCACGGGAGTGGCTCGCGGTAAATATGTTGCAAAAGTATCGTACGTAGGCTACGAGACAACCTCCGTGGCAATCAGCGTTGGCGACGCCACCGTCGACCTCGGCAAAATCGCCGTCAAGGAAAACTCCATTGTGCTGCGCGATGCCGAAGTGACGGCAGTACGCGCCGAAGTGAAGGTGATGGAGGACACGGTGGAATACAACGCCGACTCCTACAAAACACAGCCAAACGCCGTGGTGGAGGACTTGCTGAAACGTCTGCCGGGAGTGGAAGTGGGCAGCGACGGCAAAATCACGGCGCAAGGAAAGGAAGTCACCAAAATCCTTGTCGACGGCAAGGAGTTCTTCTCCGACGATGCAAAGGTGGCATCGCGCAACATTCCTGTCGACATGGTGGACAAGTTGCAGGTTATCGACCGCAAGAGCGACTTGGCAAGGATAACCGGCGTTGACGACGGCGAGGACGAGACCGTGATCAACCTTACGGTGAAAAAAGGCATGAAGCAGGGATGGTTCGGCAATGCGACAGTGGGCTACGGCACCGACAACCGCTACTCCGGCAACCTGATGGTGAACCGGTTTGTCAACGACAACCAGTTTTCAATCGTGGCTGACGCCAACAACATCAACGAGATGTCGTTCTCGATGCCCGGCGACGGACGTTTCAAACGCTTCGGCGGTGTCGACGGTGTGAACGACGCGCAAAACGTGGGTTTCAATTTCAATGTGGGCAATGACGAGATATTCCGCGCCGGCGGCGATGTGATGTATTCCCACAGCCGCCAGAAAACGCAGCAGACGAGCAACAAGCAGTATCTGTTTGCCGACTCGACAAGCTATGAGAACGCTTTCAGCAACGCAATCGACCGCAGCCACAACCTGACGGGCAATTTCCGAATGCAATGGCATGTCGACTCGCTCAACACTCTTGATCTCCGCCCATCGTTCATGCTGAGTGTCAACGACAGCGACAAGGCGTCGTGGAGCCGCCTGTTTGCAGGCGACGCCAACCGCACCGCGGTCAACAGCTCCGACAACCTGCTGACGAGCAGCGGCACGAGCTACGACATCGGCGGCAAGGTGGTCTACAACCATAAATTCCGCAACCGCCCGGGACGCTCGTTCTCCACGCAGCTGACTTACAAATACAGCAACACAAACGAGGACGAGACCACATATTCAATCAACAAATATTTCCTTCAACCCGACCAGGACGAGACACGTGACCAATACACCGACAACCATCAGTGGAGCAGCCGTGTGGGCGTGCGTCTGACGTGGACGGAGCCTATCGGCGACATCAATAAGGCCCGGTTTCTGACGTTTGCCTACCGCATGAACTACTACTTCAACAATGCCGACAAACTGGTGTACAACGCCGACCGTGAATATGATCCGCAACGCGCCCTGCGCATACTCGAGGACGACTACGGCATCGTGACAAATCACGTGGTTGCAAACACTCTGGCTGCCGAGAGCGGTGTGCTCGACGAAGACCAGAGCAACAGGTTCCGCAACGACCAGTTCTCACAGCAGATACGCGTCGGATTCAAGCAGAACCGCAAGAAATACCGCCTCAACGTGGGCGTGTCGGTCAACCCGACAATGATGAAGAGCGAAAACCTGCTGAACAGCGAGAAAAACATCCCGGAACGATGGGTGTGGAACTATGCGCCGTTCATGCGGTTCCGCTACTCCATCTCGAAGACAAACTCACTCGCCATCGACTATCGCGGGCGCTCGACGTCGCCAACAATGACGCAGTTGCAACCAGTCCCCGACGAGAGCAATCCGTCGCGCATCGTGGTGGGTAATCCCAACCTGCTGCCGGCGTTCAACCACCGCATCTCCGTGCGCTACAACAATTTCAACCAAGAGCGTCAGAGCAGCATTATGGCGTTTGGAGGAATCAACGTGGCGCAAAACAGCATCGTCTCAAAAACCATCTACGACAAGGAGACCGGCAAGCAGACCACCACATACGACAACGTGAACGGGGTGTGGAGTGCAGACGGAATGATGATGTACACGTCGCCAATCGGAAACAGAGGCTGGAGATGGACCAACAACGCATTCGCACGCTATTCGCGCGCCGTGGGATTCAACAACGGAGAGCGAAACCACAGCGGAACGCTGATGCTGAGCGAAACTCCGAGCATCGCCTTCCGCAACGACATCGTCGACGTTGAGCTGCGTCCGTACTACAACTATCAGCAGACACGCAACTCAATTCAGACCGACAACCGCGACATCCACTCATACGGCGGTTCTTTAAACGCAAACTACTACACTCCTTTCGGACTGTCGATAGGCTCCGACATCACCTACAGCGCCACCAGCGGATACTCTGCCGGCTACGACAACAACCAATGGCTTTGGAACGCGTCGCTGTCATACGAATTTCTCAAAGACAAGTCGGCGACAATCGCACTGAAGGCATACGACCTGCTGCAACAGAAGAAAAACGTGTCGCGCAGCGTGACGGCAAACTACATTGAGGACCAGCAGTTCAACACCGTGACGCGCTACGTGATGCTGACGTTCTCCTACCGCTTCACACGGCTCGGCAAAGGCACGTCGGAAAAAGACATCAACTACGACGGTTTCGCCCCCGGCGGACACCGCCCGCCAGAAATGCCCGCCGACATGAAACGCAGAGGCAACCAGCCCCTGCCGATGGGACCCCCTCCGGGAGGCCGCCGGCCATTCTAAAAGCATCCTGACTTATAGGCATTATACTGCCTTACAGGCGGCGCAGGCAAACCTTGTTACAATTTTTTATCACATCATTGTTTTGCCGATGCGATAAATAAGACTACCTTTGTGCTGACAAACATATATAAGCCTATACTTAAATGTTATAGTTATGCCTAAATGTATCGGTATATTGACATCAGGAGGCGATGCCCCTGGAATGAATGCGGCGATTCGCGCCGTGACCCGCTCGGCAATCTTCAACGGTATTGCCGTGAAGGGTATCTATCGTGGCTACCGCGGACTGGTAACCAACGAAATTGTTGAATTCAAGACGCAAAACGTTTCAAACATCATCCAAGTCGGCGGCACAATCCTGAAGACTGCACGCTGCATGGAGTTCCGCACAGAAGAAGGTCGGAAAATCGCGTACGACAATATGGTCAACGCGGGCATCGACTCTCTTGTGGTGATCGGAGGCGACGGCTCTCTGACGGGCGCACGCATCTTCGCCACTGAATATAACATTCCTATCGTAGGTCTGCCGGGAACAATCGACAACGACCTATACGGAACCGACACGACAATCGGATATGACACTGCCCTCAACACCATCATGCAATGTGTGGACAAAATCCGCGATACGGCGACTTCACACGAGCGTCTGTTCTTCATCGAGGTAATGGGACGCGACGCCGGATTCCTCGCCCTCAACGGTGCAATCGCCGCTGGCGCAGAAGCTGCCATAATCCCGGAAATCTCCACCGAGGTCGACCAGTTGGAGGAACTCATCAACAACGGTTTCCGCAAGAGCAAGAACTCTTCAATCGTGCTTGTTGCAGAAAGCCCTGTGACGGGCGGCGCAATGGCTCTTGCCGAACGCGTGAAAAACGAATATCCGCAATATGAGGTGCGCGTGTCGATTCTCGGACACCTGCAGCGAGGCGGATCGCCTACTGCCCACGACCGCATCCTCGCATCGCGCATGGGCGCGGCTGCCATCGACGCTCTCCTTGAGGACCAGCGCAACGTGATGATTGGCGTGGCAAACGATGAAATCGTTTACGTGCCGTTCTCAAAGGCTATCAAGAAGGACAAACCAATAAACCGCGATTTGCTCGACACGCTCCGCCGTCTGTCGATCTGATTCGCACTGGTTACAACCTCTCATACTGCAAGACGCCCCACAAAATGGGGCGTCTTCCTTTTTGCTCCCAACTCTCAAACGGACTATTTTATGACTTCGACGCTCAAAAAACGCGCATTTGCGAGGTTTTTCCTTTTCCTTAAGAACAATAATGCCGAAGTAAACCCCACAGCGCAAAGTCAATCAGCAGTCCTATGTATTCTTCGCCCATCGACTACTTTAAATTGGTCAGGTCTGTCAATATCCAAATGATTATCCTTGCTCCAACAAGTTCTTGTCCGTCAGGAAATCCAAGAGTCCGACAGTCAACACACCGAGTTCGTCCTCCTTGCGGTGAATATCATCACCAACAATGACAATCTTACGGAAGTGGTCATTGATTGACAATAATGGGCGACGTTCTTGCTGTTCCTTCTCTGGCGTAGGCATGTGAAAAGCCGACTGGATATACACTCTGTATGGAGGACGGTTCACCACAAAGTCAACTTCCAACTGCCTTCTGACAAACTTGCCGTTCTTATCCTTGCCGCCAAGTTCAACCAATCCTACATCCACATTATATCCACGACTACGAAGTTCATTATAGATAATGTTTTCCATAATGTGCGTTTCCTCTTGTTGACGATAGTTAAGAATGGCTGCACGAATGCCGATGTCTGCGAAATAGTATTTCGTCTCAGTCCCGATATATTTTCTGCCTTTCACATCATAGCGTAAGGCTTCTTCTATCAAGAAAGAATCTTTCAGATAGTCAATATATTGTTTTATAGTGTCTCTTTTTATGGTTACCCCTTGTGCAGATTGAAAGGTATTGGCTATTCTCGTTGGATTGGTTGACGAACCAATGCCCGAGGCAAGCACACGCACCAATTCCTTCATTCCTTCAGGATTACGCAGATGGTTGCGCTCAATTACGTCACGCAGATAGGTGGTTTCATACAGTCCACGCAAATAGTCAGTCTTCTTTTCTTCCGTTTCCAACAGAGCCACTTGCGGTAGTCCTCCAAAAGTATAGTAGTCCATCCATGCCTTGCGTATGTCGCCACCTACGCCCTTGAAATATTCATCAAAAGTGAGAGGCCAAATGCGTATCTCGTCACCTCTGCCTCGGAACTCTGTTACGACATCACTTGACAGGAAACGAGAGTTTGAGCCCGACACATACACATCTACATTCCTCATATGTGTCAAGCTGAGAATAACCTCCACAAATTCTTCTACCAGTTGCACCTCGTCTAAGACTATATAATAAGGATTGCCATCCTCCACTACCTTTGAGTCTATATAGTCGAGCAAGGCATCAGGCTTCCTCAACCGCCTGTTTCGGAAATCATCAAGTTGTATCTCGATGATGTGACTATCAGTCACCCCATGTTCCAACAACCAGTTATGCCAAAGGACAAACAACAGGAATGACTTTCCACATCGTCTGACACCTGTTATAATCTTCACAAGGCCGTTTCCACGTCCTGCGATAAGTTCATCCAAGTATTTCTTTCGTTCAAATATCATATTAGAGTGTTATTTTTGATATTAGTATCATATTTTGCACCACAAAAATAGCGTTTTATTCCGAAAAGCAGCATAAACAAGAGAAAAAATGTGCGTTTGACAGCTAAACTTTTCAATGAAGATTTATGGGTGACGCAATGACGAAGTCATAAAAAAAGCCCGGACTTGCTCACGCAGATCCAGGCCCCTATTTAACAAACCTTTCTTACTTTTATTTCCACTAACGGAAAGAACCTAACTATTATAAATGTATGATAAAAATTACTCTATTTCACAACTTTCAGTGTCGTTGCCGCACCTTCTGCCGTTACGGCTTTGACCACATAAACGCCATCGGCAAGACCTTCTGCGGCAAGGGCGTTGCCCTCAACCTCACCGGAAGCCACCAATCGTCCATTAAGGTCGTAGACCGAGGCGGTGCCGATGGCTGCGTTGCCAGTAAACTGCAGGCATTCGCCGGCAAAATGACAAGCCACTTTCTCAGTGTCGATTGTCATGTCGGAAACACTGCCGTTCGGATTGAACGTAAGGCAGCTGATGTGAATGCCGCTCGGCGAGTATGGTCCACCGTCTTTAATGCGAATACGCTGCTTGCCGGCAGCAAGCGACACGGCAAACTGCACATCGACATAGGATTGGTTATCGTTTGGAAGTTGAAATTGTCTGTTGTCAGCAAGTGTCGACAGCTCTTTGCCGTCGTTGTCCACACTGTAGATGCCCACTGTCGGGTCGAAACGCGTAGGCTCGCCCATGCCGCTCACTCGGAGGGTAAGCGTATAGCTGCCCGCCGCAGGCACATCAAACTGATAGTCGGCATAAGCGCCTGAATTGAATTTCGTAATCTCAATCGGCGACGGGTTTTTGCCGTCGAACGACGATCCGAGCACAAGGGTGTTTGAATTGACATATTCAACCGCGGGCACCACCTCTGTCATGGAGTGGTAGCGTGTCTGGTCGAAGTCTGACATATTCACATACACTTTGCCCTGCTCCGACAGCTCGCGCTCTCCGACACCGTTTTTCGGCACTATCAATCCGTAGGCCGGCGATGTGGTTATCGAGCCTTTTGCCTTGAACCATGCGTAGCGATACACCTTCTCGCACTTTTCAAGATATTCCACCTGTGCCACCATCGACGTGATCTGCGCCTCCGGAGTCACGGTGTTGTTGCCCGGCCAGTTGCAGAACTCCGTGAGCCATATCTGCTTGCCGTAGAGTCCGTAGAATTTGTCAATCATTGTGCGCATTCCGTCCACGCCGCCTGAATAGTTATGGATGGCAATGTAGTCGAACGCGTCCTTGCCCACGAGATTCACAAACTTGGCATACCATGTATACGGGTCGTTCTCAGGGCCGTCGGGAGAATAGTTTACCGCCGGACCCACAAGTTTCAGTCCAAGTTCTTTGGCAAGAGCCTGAACAGCAGGCCATGCCGCTGCAGCCGCCTCAGGGGTCATATTTGCCTGATTCTTGAAGTTCGGCTCGTTGAAACCGAGCAGATATTTAGTCTCTGGATGCGATTTGCAATAACTGCGGATGTTGTCGGCATTGTAGTTGGCGTTCCAGCACATCGGAACAAACTCGAAATCGGCATCAGGCAAGTCCTTGATGTTGTTGTTAGGCACGTTGCCCCACGTGTAAAACCATGACGTTCCGGTTTTTATCACATCGATTTCTTCCTTCAGGTTGAAAGCGTTCTCGCTCACTCCGCGCTTGAAGCTCTTGGCGTCGGCAGAGAGTACGCCAATCGCCAAAGCCAAAGACGTAGCTGTCAGTATGATATTGTTTTTATTCATTGCTATTGTCGTATTATTCAGTTACAGTAAATTTCACAGGTGTTCCGCTGGCACTGTCGGTCGACACCCACACTTGGAAATCGCCCGGCTCCACAACGGTCGTCTCGCTCGAGGTGTGGAATGCCAAGTCGGATGCCTTCAGCGTGAATTTAACGTCGCGGCTCTCGCCTGGTTTCAACGTGATTTTTTCAAAGCCCTTAAGTTCGCGCACCGGACGTGTCAGCGAGCCGACAAGGTCGCGCACATAGAGCTGCGCAGTCTCGGAAGCCTCCACTTTGCCAGTGTTGCTGATTGTGCAAGCCACTTCAATCTCTCCCGTCTTGTCCATCGTTGCCGATGAGAGGCGCACGTCGCCGTAGGCAAACGTGGTGTACGACAGTCCGTAGCCGAATGGAAACGCAGGTCCGTCGCCGGCATCAAGATAATAGCCAGTGCATCCAGTGGATGTCTGCCCTGCCTCGAGCTCGATGTCGTCCATCAGCACGATGTTGCTTGCCGGACGGCCTGAATTGTTATGGTTGTAGTACATAGGCTCCTGACCAGCCATCCGCGGGAACGACATAGGCAGTTTGCCCGACGGCACTGCCTCGCCGGCAAGCAGCTTTGCGAGTGCCGGGCCTCCCATAGTTCCAGGATGGAACATAAAGAGAGTGGCGTCGGCAAGGTCGACCTCCTGGCTGATTGTCAGCGGACGTCCTGCCATAACAACAAGTACTACCGGCTTGCCTGTGGCTTTCAGCGCTTTGAGCATCTCAGTCTGCGCGCCAGGCAGAGAAAGGTCGGCACGGCAGTGAGCCTCGCCCGAAAGCACAGCCTCCTCGCCAGCCACCATCACCACGATGTCGGCCTGCTTGGCAGCCTCCACAGCTTTGCGGATTCCCTCCTCGCTTTTGTCGCGGCTGTATGTGAGTCCCGGCTCGAACACAAGATTGTCGCCAAGTGTCTGACGCAGAGTCTCGAGCGGAGTTACAGTGTGGGTCTTGTCAAGGTCGAAGCACCAAGTGCCGTTCTGGTCGTGCTTGGCATCAGCCATCGGCCCCACAAGCGCCACCTTCTTGCCCGTGAACGGCAGCACACCGTTGTTTTTCAGCAATACGGTGCTTTCCTCAACCATACGTTCCGCTGCCTCAAGCGACTCCGGAGCGTAGAATTGGTTTGCGCGTTTCATGTCAACATACGGATTGTCAAACAGTCCGAGACGGAATTTCAGACGCAACACGTTGCGTACCAGCCCATCGATTACTTTCTCATCCACTTTGCCCTCTTCAACAAGAGCTTTCAGATGGCGGGTATACGCATAGCTTTCCATATCCACATCGACACCGGCAAGCGCAGCCTTGAGCGCCGCGTCCTTAAGGTCGGTGCAATAGCCTTGCGGCACGAGTTGCATAATCGACCCCCAGTCGCTGCACATCACGCCGTCCCAGCCCCACTTGTCGCGAAGCACGTCGCGCATAAGATAGCGGTTGGCCGAAGCCGGGATGCCGTTGTTGTCGTTGAACGCACACATAAACGTTGCGCTGCCCGCTTTGGCACACGCCTTAAACGGCGGCAGATAAACATCGTGCATCACAACATCTGGAATCCACGTTGAATTATAGTCTTTGCCACCCTCTGCCGCACCGTAGCCTACAAAGTGCTTTGTGCAGGCAGCATAGTGTTTGGCTGTGACAGGTCGTCGGTCTGATATCCGCGCACCATCGCCACGCCCACTTTTCCTGCAAGATAAGGATCCTCGCCGGCCGACTCAGCGCAGCGTCCCCAACGGGCATCGCGCGAGATGTCGACCATCGGAGAGAATGTCCAGCGCACACCTGTCGACGAAGCCTCCTCGGCAGCAATGCGCGCACCCTGCTCGATGAGGGCAAGATTCCACGAAGCCGCCTGTCCAAGAGGTATAGGGAAGATTGTCTTGAATCCATGAATCACGTCGCGTGCAAAAATCAACGGGATGTGCAGACGGCTGTTTTTCATAGCCTCTTTCTGCAATTTGTTGACCACCACAGGGTCCACCTCATTGAGAATAGATCCGATGCCGCCGGCTTTCACAATCTGCACCATCTCAGGGCTGTAGCCCTGTCCTGTCTGTTGGTTGATCTGACCGATTTTCTCTTCCAAAGTCATCTTCGACAGCAGCTGGTCGATTTTTTTCTCGACATCATCGTTTCCGGCTGAAAGTGCATAGCCCACCGCAAATACGGTGAACAGGCACAACAGCACTACTTTCTTCATCATGTTCTGATCGTTCATATTAGGTAGGAAGTTTTTCTGTTATTTTTTGATATTCAATGATATTTGTTTCTTTGGCTGATAAACGCGCACATAGTCGACAAGCATCTCCGCGCCGCCGGCAGGTATCGCTGTCACATTGTCGGCATTGTGGATGTTTGGGAAATCGCCGCCTACGGCGAGGTTGAACAACAGGAAGTTGGCCTTGTTGAAGAAGGCGTGCTTGTCGCTGTTCTTGCCTATCGCCGCCGACAGATAAGGCTTGTCGGCGTTGTCGACAAACATTTCTATCCGTGTCGGAGTCCACACAACAGTATATATGTGAAACTCTCCGTCCTGGAGGCTCGACTGATGCTTTCCGGCAGCCACCTGCTGACAGTGCTTGTCGGAGCTGACACCCCAGTGGAGCGCGCCGTTGAACAAGCGTTCCTGCGTTCCGTCCATGATGCCATCGGCATGCCCCATCTCGAGCACATCGGTCTCGCCGCATGCCGGCCATCCGCACTCCTTGATGTCGTCGCCCATCATCCAGAATGCCGGCCACAAGCCATTGGCTGTCTTCGGCAGTTTGATGCGCGCCTCAACTATTCCGTATGTAAGCCCCACCTTTCCACAGGTGTTGACGCGTCCGGAAGTAAACGCGTGTCCGTCGTAGTCCTGACGACGGGCTGTGATGACGAGATTTCCGTCGCGCACAGCCACGTTGTCAGCATTGTCGACATAGTACTGCAACTCATTGTTGCCGCAGCCCGAGCCGTTGACCTCCACGTTCCAGTAGTCGCGGTTGAGGGCGGCGCCGTCGAAATTGTCCTCCCACACCAGCTTGTATCCGCCTTTTTTCGGAACAGCGTAGGCGTCAAAACCGACTGCGACAGCCATTGCTATAAATAATATCTTTGTCAGTCTGTTCATTACAATTTATCGGATTACGATTTTCTTTGTCGCCTGTCCGCATTTCACAATGTAGACACCGCCCTGCAGGTCAGCCACAGAAATCTCCGTGCCGCAAGCCGAGCGCACAAGGCTTCCGTTGATGTTGTAGACGCAGATTGTCGATGGAACCGACACTGCTACCGTATTGCCGTCGAATGCAATTTCAGTTTCGGCAACCACATCACCGACAGACGCGCCACCCTGCTCATCGCCAGGCGACAGCGTGTTGAGCGACTCGTCGGCAGTGCCTTTCTGATAAACTTTCACATAGTTCACATACATGCTTGCCTGGTTGCCGTTTCCGGCATTGAGCGCAGTGATGCCCGCAGCATCCCTGATATTTGGGAAATTGCCTCCCACAGCGAGGTTGAACAATATGAAGTTCTCCTTG
>ENA-OPEZ01000298-OPEZ01000298.1-human-gut-metagenome-genome-assembly--contig:-NODE-298-length-14928-cov-1.989377_pt1 | contig 14928 bp, 9 predicted proteins | sample MGYA00241307_ERZ501548 | MGnify/ENA primary metagenome ERZ501548 (study PRJEB25962, sample SAMEA1969296) | human gut metagenome | biome: human gut; feature: human-associated habitat; material: faeces... | reverse complement strand
TCTCGACGCCATGGGGCAGCAAAACGTTGAAGGAACGCAACATCCCCGAATGGCTGGAGAAGAAAGATCTGTGGATGCGCGCCAAATATCTTGGCGACACAACGGTGGTCGCTGTCAACAAGGCTATCGACTATTTCGGCGGCAGCATCTGCTTTCATTGGTACTTCTGGCACCACCACAGCTACGACTCCCACTATCCCGACTATTTCCCGGCAAACCCGAAATTCGAGCCTATAGTACGGCAAGTGAGAAACCGCGGATGCCAGGTGCTTCCTTACATCAACGGACGCCTTTGGGACCCCGGAACGGAGAGCTATGCTGCCCGCAATGGCAAAGATGCCTCTTGCCGACGCCCTGACGGTGCGCTCTACACTGAGGTGTATCCCACTTCAATTGTTCCTAACACCGTGACTTGCCCGTCGTCGCCAATTTGGAAAAACATCATTCTTGAACTGGCCGACAGCATACAGGACCGCCTGCACACCAATGGTCTCTACATTGACCAGGTGGCAGCAGCCGCACCCTACCCCTGCTATGCCCGCAACCATAACCATCCGGCGGGAGGAGGCGAGTTCTGGTACAACTCTTACCGCGACATGATGGCTGAATTGCGCGAAAGCCACCTGCGTAAAGACAACATCGTGTTTTCGGAAGAGAATGCCGAATGCTACATCCCTTGCTTCGACATTCTGCTGACTGTCAACACTCCGCACAACCCCGACTGCCGAATCGTTCCGCTGTTCCCGCTGATCTATTCCGACAGGGTGCTTACGTGCGCTTACACGTATTCGCCATACACCGACGTGACAAAAGGCGAATTCCGCTATCAGAACATGCAATGCTTCCTCTACGGCTCCCAGCTCGGATGGGTCGACCCTCGCCTGCTTTGGGTAAACGAGAAGGCTGAGTATGAGGCTTTGTTCCTGCGCAACCTGACAAACCTGCGCAAGAAGCAGCACGACGTGTTTACCGGCGGGCGCTACATCGCTGAGGTGATTCCTACGGGCGACAATCCTATCGTCGATGTCCACACATTCGGCAAGGATCATGTCATAAAAGGCGCAATCTGGGAGAGTCCTAAAGGAAAGCGCGTCATGTATGTTGTCAACAGCGACAGTGTGACTCACACGGTGACTCTGCCCGACGGAAAGTCGTTGACAATTGAACCGATTACTGGAAAAAGAATAAACTTGTAGCAATGAGATCTATCGCGTTTGTACTATTAATATCTTCAATCTCAGCAGTCTTTGCCCAACCTTCCGCAAAATGGACTGTGTTGGGCAAGGAATATGCTGTCGACACGCTGAAGCATTGTCAAGTGGGTCCTGGCACTGTCTTGACCATACTGGACTTGACCGGGACAGACAGGCAACGTGTGTTTTTCACTACCACCGACCTCACAAACCATATCGTCCGGATAAAGACAATCTGCGGCAACAACAATTTGAAGACAAATCTCACGATTCCGCAAATGATTGAGAACAACGGCGACAAAGCAAATGAATATTTTGCAGGTGTAAACGCTGACTTGTTTTCAGCCAACGGCCCTATCGGCACAACCGTGGTAGATTCAGAGATATTCAAGACTGCACGAAGCACGACTGACTGGTATTCCGTAGGTGCAGACGCTGGAAAAAGCCTGCATTTCGGACAGTTTTACACAACGTTCAGACTGACTTCGACCGCAACAGGACAAATGTCGGCAAAAAGCGTAAACACTCCGCGCGAGTCAAACGATTTTGTCATCTACACCGACAAATACGGTGCCTCGACAGGCACTAAATCATCGGGTGTGGAGGTGGCGGCTGTAGCTGTCGACGGCGGACTGTCGGCACATGGCACTTCCAAATTCCGAATCACGGGGCTTCCACAGTCAAATGCCGGAAATATGGCTATCCCGTCAGGAGGCATCGTTCTCTCTGCCAATGCTTCGTGGTATATGGAGCCGCTACAGAAACTGCAGATTGGCGACATCGTTGAGATTACACCGACATTCACGCTCAACGGCAAAGTCGTGGACCAAATCACGGAAATGAGCGGTGGATGTCCGATGATTCTGCAGGACGGCAAGATTCTCGACACAGACAAACTGCTCGACCATCTCGCCTACCGTCGTCCACGCACAGCCATCGGTGTCGACAAATCGGGTTCGAAATTGATTCTGATGGTTGTCGACGGCGACAAGTTCAACGCCGGAATCTCCGACGGTGTGACATCAAAAGAGCTGGCTGGAATGATGATTATGGCAGGATGCAGCGACGCCTTGAATTTTGACGGCGGCGGATCGTCGACCATATATTCGGAAACGCTCGGCACTCTGAACCGCCCAAGCGACGGAAACCTGAGGAAAGTGAGAAACGGCTGGTTCCTGACGGCTCCGAAGACTACCGACGGCAACATCGCATCGATTGCGTTTGCCGACTACTCGAAGAAACTTAACGTCAACGACTCGTTCCGACCTGTCGTCTATGGATACAACGGCGACGGTTATCTCGTCAACGCCAACATTGCAGGATACCGGTTGTCGTGCACTCCCGGAAATGGAGTCGAGATTTCCGACAATACGGTTTCGTTCAAAGCCACAGGCAACTATCGTCTTGAAGCGGCTTTCGGCTCTGAAAAGGCGTCAATGACTGTTGTTGTGGGTGACAACGCCGGCGCATCAGCCATCAAGGAAGGCGCATTGAGCATCCGCAGCATCGGCTCCGACGTGGAGATTACAATGCCTTACGATTCCGATGTGCGCATATTCAACAGTCTGGGTGTATGTCTGGCTACCGAAAAATGCGACGTAGGAACGACCATCCTGCCAACATCGGGATTGACTCCTGGGCTATACCTCATCGCAACAGAAAGAGAAATCAAAAAGATTCTAATCAAATAACTATTTTCTAACTATTTAAAAAACAAACGAAATGAAAACAAATTTACTCTTTGGAGCAGCTTTAATTGCCAGCTTGGCTGTATCTGCACCTTCGACCAATGCTAAATCTGCAATGGACCACAATCTTAAATGCTTGTGGATGAACACTGACGTGGCTCCTCTCCACAAGTCTGCCCGCCAGGGTGTGGCTGTAAACGGTAAATTCTACCTCCAAAACAAGGACACTCAGAAAATCGAGATTTGGGACCAGACCGGAAAGGTTGGTGAACTCGATTCAGGGAAAGGAACAAACATCACCCGCGACGATGCTGGCAACATCATTGTCCGCACTGGTGAGTTCAACACTAACTACAACGTGAACAAGGGCGTTAGAATCATCTCTCCGACAGGCGAAACCAAAGATTTTGAAATCGCAGGCATTCCTGCCGGCCGCGCTGACTTCTGGGGACACGTTTCTGGCAACGTTTTGTCAGACGAGGGCGGTATCCTCTACATGGGAACACAGTGGCAACCAAACATGATCGAGGTGCCTATCAAGAACGGCGCCCAGGATGCTGCCAACACTTATTCTTACAATTTCGTTCCTAACGAGGCTCTGAAAGTTGGCGGTACATTCACCACGACCCACCTCATCAGCAATTATGGATTCGACACTGAGTCTGTGTCTATGTTGTCGCCTGAGGTCAAGCTCACAAACACCACTTCCGGCAACGGAAACTCTATCTATCGTCTCACTCTCGACGACGAAGGCAACTGGGTGCCTTCTGGTTTCTACACAACTCCTAACCACAATGGCTGCACCGGTTTTGAGATTTTCCAGCTCAATGGAAAGAAATACATTGTCTATTCTTCCGGTTCAAACAATGCCGACGGTTTCACTGTTGCAAAACTTCAGGTAAAGGCAACTCCTGCCAACGAAGATGCCGACAAGGACGTCCGCGTTTCTACAAAATATGCCGAGTCTAAGGAAGACGGTTCCGACGTGTTGTACAAAAACAACGCTTTCTACGGAAACCACTTGAATGTTGAGCCTGCTTCTGACAATTCTGTCTACATCTATCAGTACGTGCCTAACGCATACATCGCAAAGTATGAGCTTACAATCGAAGATTCTTCTGTTGAAGGCATCGAAGCTGAGAATGACGTGGTTGTTTTCGGTGCTGAGGGCAAAATCGTTGTTAAAGGCGAGACTCTTGCAAACGTTTACAACACAGCGGGTGCTCTTGTTGCAACTGGCAAGGGCGACATCGACTGCGCTGCCGGCCTCTACATCGTAAAAGTTGGCAACAAAGCGACTAAAGTTGTTGTTAAATAACATAGACTTTCTTATATAACCAATGGGAAAGACGCATTCTTATGGTTCTCATATGCGCCTTTCCCTTTTTTATCAAAAACAAACACTATATGACAAAACGATTTCTTTCTGCGGTCCTGCTGGCTCTTGCAGTCTGCCCTTTCAATGCTGCTGAAATTTTCACCGGATACGACATCGATGCAATCGTCGCTAAAATGTCTTTGGAACAGAAGGCAAGACTGCTCGTGGGCTCTGAAGGAAAAAACGACGGATTAAGCCACATTGTCCCCGGTGCTGCCGGATGGACTTACGAAATACCAGCGCTCGGTATTCCATCAATAAACTTGGCAGACGGACCTGTGGGTGTACGCATAAATCCTGTGCCGTCGCACGACGTAAAAACTGAATACGACAGCCAGGGGCTTCCCGTGGTGTCTTCATCATCAAGCGACATCCAGGATGACGGAAGCCGCTCGTTCTGCACGTGCTTTCCTTCAACCACCGCTCTTGCCGCCACTTGGAACGTCAACGCCGCCGCGCTGCAGGGCAAATGCATGGCCGACGAGGCAAAAGCCTACGGTGTCGACATCGTCCTGGCACCGGGCATCAACATTATGCGCAACCCTCTCTGCGGACGCAATTTTGAGTACTTCTCTGAAGACCCAATGCTGACAGGCAAACTTGCGGCTCACTTGATTCGCGCAATCCAGAAAAACGAAATCGGCACAAGCCTGAAGCATTTTGTGGCAAACAACCAGCAAACTGGCAAAAAAGTGAACGATGCCCGAATCACGCAACGCGCCCTCAGAGAAATCTACCTCAAGGGGTTTGAAATCTGCGTCAAAGAGGCGGATCCGTGGACCGTAATGGGTTCTTACAATAAGATTGCCGGACAGTTCACTCAGACAAGTATGGAATTGATGCAGCGTCTGCTGCGCGACGAGTGGGGATACAACGGATTGGTGCTTACCGACTGGACCGTGCGCCGACCTACCGTCGACCTTATAAATGCCCGATGCAGTCTGATTATGCCGGGCGATGAGGAAATCGTGAATGAAATTATCGAGGCTGTCAACAACGGAAAGCTGTCGATGGAGGCTGTCGATGCCTGCGTGAAAGACGTGCTTGGAATCGTTGCAAAATCAATCACTGCCAAAGGATGGCAGGCAAGCCGACCGAATCTTGAATACAATGCCGAGGCTTCACGGAAAATTGCCACTGAGGCTATGGTGTTGCTCAAAAATGATAAACAGTCTCTCCCACTGAAACAGGGAGCAAAAATTGCCCTCTTCGGGGTCACCGCATATAAATCAATCGCCGGCGGCACCGGTTCTTCAAATGTCAACAAACCTTACATCACCGACATTTCCACGGGTTTGGAAAATGCCGGATATCCTATCAACAGCCGATTGGCGGAAATCTACAAGAAATATGCAGATTTCAGAACTGCCTTCGACGACAAATTCCCCGACTGCCCGGATTGGCAGAAAATATCATACCACCGAACCGTCGCTCCTGAGATGGACTTGACAGGAAAAGAAGCCCTGATTTCGGAAGAATTGGAGAAAAGCGATGTGGCAGTGGTCGTGTTGGGACGCGGTTCGGGTGAAACATCCGACAGATCCATCGAAAACGACTTCAACCTTACGGCTGAGGAGTTGTCCATGATCAACAAAGTGGGTGCGGCATGCCGCAAGCAAGACAAAAAAATGATTGTCGTGATGAATGTCTGCGGCATGATGGAAACCGACTCTTGGAAATGGAACGCCGATGGAATCCTTATGGCTTGGTTCCCGGGGCAGGAATGCGGCGACGCCGTCGCTGATGTGATTTCGGGAAAAGTTTGTCCATCGGGCAGATTGCCTATGACTTTCCCTATCAAGTATTCCGACATTCCTTCGTCTAAAAATTATCCTTATGTAGGACAAACAGAGGGTAAGAATTTTGACTTCACGAACTATGAGGAGGACATCTGGGTGGGATACCGCTATTTCTCGACTGCCAAACGCGGAGTGTCGTTTCCTTTCGGTTTCGGACTCAGCTATACGGAATTCTCATATTCCAAGCCTAAAATCTCAAAATCGGGCGACAAATACGTTGTCGCTGCAACAATCAAGAATACGGGCAATGTTGCCGGAAGCGAGGTTGTCCAACTTTATGTCAAAGCGCCTGTCGACGCCAGCATCGCCGTGAAACCGGAATCTGAGCTTAAAGCATTTGCCAAGACAAAGCTGCTCGCTCCCGGCGAAAGCGAGACCGTAAGACTCTCGTTCAGCGAACGCGACATTGCTTCTTTCGACGAAGCGGCGTCAGCATGGTCGACAGCAAAAGGCTCCTACATCGTGCAACTGCGCAAATCGGCTGACCCAAAATCAAGCATCTGCGCTTCTTCGTTCAAAATCAACAAAAGAAAGCAATGGACTGTGGAAAATATTCTGGCTCCGGTAGAACCCGTAAACGTTATGAAATGTGACTCTGTCCAGGAATATCCTAAGAACAAGATCCGCGACCTGGCACTGATTTATCAAGGCGGGGCACGACGCATCGACTGGACTGAAGAGCAACTGCTGCCATACGTCACCCACCAGTTTGCCGACAGCCACCGCGAATGGCTCTTCGACGGATTTCTATTCCTTGATTTCGACGACGGCATGGGACACACATTCATTCCGCGATACGGGATGCTCAACGCAAGAAAGCAGGAATGGACATGGTATCTCGACCGTCTGTTTGAACAGGGAAAGTCGCTCGACGCTCTCGACAAGTGCATCGGCAACATGATTGACTCTATCGGAAATCCAGGATTCAAGCATAAAGTGGTGCTGTCAATTCCTACCCCGATTGCCGGACAGACCGACTGGGGAGAACTTGGCGGCAGAAAACTGATTTTCGACAACTATGGCGACCGTTCAGCCGCGGCTGTCTGGTTTATCGACCAGCTGGTGGCTCGCTTCAACGCCGCCGACTACAAGAATATTGAGCTGTCGGGACTTTATTGGGTCGATGAAGACATCTGCCACACCAAAGATTTGGTGAAGCACATCGCGCCTGCTGTCCACGCCAAAGGTCTTGAATTCATTTGGATTCCATACTACAAGGCGCGTGGCTACGACCGTTGGAAAGAATTGGGCTTCGATTTCGCATACTATCAGCCTAACCATTTCTTCGACAAGTCTATCCCCGACTCGCGACTTGACGACGCCTGTGAGGAAGCGTTGAGTCTGGGCTTGGCAATGGAATTTGAGTGCGACTCAAAGGCGCTGTTCAACGCCGACGACTCTTCTTATTCCCGCATGAAGGCATATATCGACGCTTTCCGGCGCCATAATGTGTTTGCCTCGTCATCCATCGCCTACTACACTGGCAGCAAGGCGCTGATAGATATGGTAAAGAATCCGTCGGCCGAGAATCAAGCGATTATGGACGAATTGGCGAAATTAATAGTCGACCGCCGAAAAAACAAGAACCTTGATGTCAAGTAAATATGCATAAATCAATTCTTGCACTAATTTTAGCTATATCATTTTTCCCCGCCAAAGCCATGAAAGTGGCTTTGGATGGGGAATTTTTGGCTATAGAGTCACGGCTGGAAGGCTGCCACAGCATCAGATATGAATTCAGCCGATGCATGGCAAACCATATATACACGTTCAGCCGTGTGCTTGTCGACTCCGTTGTCGTCAATGAGGCGACAAGCGACAATATCGGACCTTTTTTAATCGAAAACAGCGGCTGGACGGGCGGAAACCATCTGCTCCCCGACGGTTCTCCTTCTGCCCGCACCGACAGCATATCCATCCATAACGAGATGGGCGAACGGCTGGGCGACGGCTTTCGTGGCGATGCGGAGTGCGTCACCATACGCGTGGTCAACACTCTTCTCGACCCATTGGAACCCGACAAGAAGTTCTGCACGGAAACCGTTTGCTACAGCGTCTGCGGCAACAGTATACAAGTCTGCGCCACGCACAGCTACGTCAACGTCAATCCCCTTAAAATCAGCCGATATTACGGCATGCAGTCAATGATGGTCGGTGAAACGGAGATTCTTACGCCCGGCGGCAAATACAGCCGCTGGACACCAATCGATTCGGTCGACAGATTTACCCGCAAATCAGCGCCGCGGTTTCATCAATTCATCGAGAAGTCGGACGTATGCCATGCTGCAGCCTATATGACTGGAAAAGGTATCGGCGACAGGCATCTTGTCGCCCCCGACGATTTTGTATTCATCGGCAACTCGCGGAGCAAGTCATACCACAAGCTCATCGGTGACGCGACAGTTAAAAACGGCGACAAAACACAATGGGAGGGAATATACACTTGGTTTATCAGTCCACTCTACTCCAATCCGGAATATTTTTCTTATCTTGGCTGCATGAATGGCAGACGTGTCATTTTCTGCCACAAAAAGACAACTGACCACATAAACTACTGTAAACAATGAACATCAAAAGAATCGTTCTACTAAGCATTGTCGCTTGCCTGACAGTGCTTTTTCAACAAGTTGACGCTGCTGAAAAGGATTTGGTTGTGATGACATACAACATCCGTGCCGGAAGCCTTACCACCATCGACTCCCTTGCGGAGATGATAAAATCCCAAAATCCTGATTTCGTAGCGCTGCAGGAAGTGGACGTTATGACAAAACGCGCCAATGCCCCGAATATGAACGGGCGCAATATCGTCTCCGAACTGGCGGCGAAAACCGATATGTTCGGATATTTCGGACGCACTTTGAATTTTGCCGGCGGCTATTACGGCATTGCCATCCTTTCACGCTATCCTTGCTTGTCGATGCAACGGTTCATGCTCCCGAATCCGCTGAAGACAGAACAACGGGCACTGCTGCTCGGAACGTTTGAGGTTGACGGTATGCCTGAAGTCGCCTTCGCATGCACTCACCTTGACGTGAAAAGCGTTGAGACAAGGGCGCTGCAAGCCGATTTTGTGCTCGACAAGATTGCAGGCTGCAATGCGGACATCGCCATCATAGGCGGTGACTTCAACGCCACGCCCAACGAGCCGTGCGCGGAGAAATTCTGCAATGCAATGGTCAACATTTCAGATTCCATGCCGACATTCCCTGCCGACGTGCCCGACAGAAAAATCGACTATCTGTTCATGCTGCCCAACGACAACATCAAGGCTGCGGGATGCCGGGTAATCGACCTTCCCGTTCAATTGTCCGACCATCGCGCCGTGACCGCCACGATAAAAGTTGACTGTTACTGACGCTGCATCATGCCCACCACGGCTTCGGCGAAATCCGCGTCAGGCATATCGTATGGCAGCCAATTTATCTTGAAGCCGCGACGCTCCATGCCTCGGAACCACGTCATCTGCCTCTTGGCAAACTGATGGATGGCTATCTCCAGCTGGCTCACCATATCGTCATACGTCAGCTGCCCGGTAGCATACGCCGTGACAAATTTATATTCAAGTCCGTAGTATGTCAAATCATCGGCTGCCACACCGCTGTCAAGCAGACGACGTATCTCGTCGACCATTCCCTCTTCCAGCCGGGCATGCAGACGCTCCGTTATGCGACGGCGGCGCGCCTCTCTGTCGATATCGACGCCTACAATCAGCGCATTTTCAACGGGATGAGGCTCTGCCTTCTGCGCAATGTCGGGATTGTCAATGTAATAACGCTGTATCTCGATGGCGCGGATTGCCCGCTTCTTGGTGTCGACGTCGGTGGTATTGTGCAAGGTTTTCATTTCCGCAAGCATCGCCGTCAAATCTTCAAGCGAGTATGCCTCCAACCGCTCCCGCAACGCCTTGTTTTCAGGCACCTCAGGCAAGCGCACACCTTTCAGATAAGACTCCACATAAAGACCCGTTCCGCCACACACAATGGGCTGATTGCCCCGTTGGCGTATTTCTGCAACCGCCTTGTCGCAGTCGCGCAGATACTCATAGAGGTTGTATTTATATCCGGCAGGACAGATGTCAATCAAATGATACGGAACCGTGCCATACTCTTCCAAATCTTTCCCTGTTCCGATATCCATGCCTCGGTACAACTGGCGCGAGTCGGCGCTTATAATCTCGCCGCCTATCCGCTTTGCCAAAGCCACGGCCTTATGGGTTTTTCCCGACGCTGTAGGTCCTACAATCGCTATCAATTCCATCTTGTCAATTTCTTGTTAAATCAAGCCCTCCACATACTGATACCACGCTCTGCGCAAGGCAAAAAAAGTCAAATCCTTATTAAATCTCGACAATAGCATCCACCGGCTATCGTTGAAATCCACATCGGTGGTGCGCAACTCCCGGAAAGCAAACTTTGGCTTATAGCCCTCCAGCTCCACAAGCTTCTTGCCGCTCAAATCATAAACTTTGCTCGTCTGCATCACGGTGTAGATGCGATGCAGCTCGGCACACAGCAGCCGTGCCAATTCGTTTCCATACTTCCGTTCCACGGCTTCCCTGTCAAACCATGCGGCATTCGCCACATCGACGCGCTTGTCTACGAAACACAGATAATGTTCTATGCAGCGGTGGTTGATCGTGTCGACGGTGCTGTAGCAGAATCTAACCCCTCTGCCTACGAGGCGCATTGCCGTGTCGACCGACAACTGCTCCGTGTATGGCTCATAGCAGCTGTAAGGCGTGTCAAGGCCTTTCTCTCCTTGTGCCAGCAGCATTCCGCCATCGTCGACGACCAGCACCCGCACAAGCTTGAACTTTCCTCCATACGGCATTGTTGACCTTTCTTTTTCCGCGCTTATCCTCCCCAACACGAAATATCGCGACCGCACATAGACCGCGTCTGCCACCACAAGGCTAAGCGGGATATAGATATACACCATCCTAACGATAAACGGGGAATATTGCCAATATGCCTCCGCTATGCGGAACGCTACGGTAAGAATGAAAATGGTGCTAAACAACGCCTGCATCCGGCGCACCAGATAGCCGTTCTCTCTGTCATACACATGCCCAAGAACGCTGCGCTCCTGTGGCAATCCCCGTTTAAGCATGCATTCGCGACAGAATGTGGTGCTCCACATGCGAGGATACATCAGCCACAACACGATCAAGCTGAAAAGCGACACATAGAGCGACGCCCGGCTCTGCACTGCTGCCAACAACGGACCGCCGAGAGTATGCCTCGACGTGATGCTGACTGCCACCACAAGCAGCATGAACACAGTAAAGACAAGCAATATGCGCGCTGCGATATATGGAAACACCGCACAACGCTGCAACGACTTGAAGCGTTCATGGCGCACATAGCAGAACAGCAGCAACGCCAATATCAGCGCCGTCAACGGCAATGTTCCGTTTCCGCCGAGCAATGGAATAATTGGGACGATGCCCAAGAGTATCGTCCCAATCGAGTAGTTCTTCCAGATTTCAGAAATCGAACAACTGCAGATGCTATGTAGTTTTCTGCTCAATATCTACTTTTTCAGATTCCGATTGAAATAGTCCAATAATTTCGTATAAAGCGCCAAGCGCGTCTCACATCCGTTGATGAAGTGGTTCTTATTAGGATAAACCATCATGTCAAGGATTTTGTTCTGCGACGTTGCCTCCGAAACAAATTCAAACGTGTTTGCGATATGCACGTTGTCGTCGGCGGTGCCCGACACAATCAGCAGATTGCCTTTGAGGTTCTTGATTCTGCCAAGCGTCGAGCTTGCATCGTAGCCCACGGAGTTCTGCTGCGGTGTGAGCATGAATCTTTCAGTATAGACGGAGTCATAGAGACGCCAGTCGGTCACCGGCGCCACTGCGATGCCGGCTGCATACGGATTGCCGGGAGCGGTCATCGCCATCAGTGTCTCATATCCTCCGAAACTCCATCCGAAAATGCCTATCTTCGATGCGTCGACATAAGGCAGCGACGCCACATAGCGAGCGGCGGCAATCTGGTCCTCTGTCTCGTATTTGCCTAAGTTCTTATAGACCACCGATGCAAACTTTTTGCCCCGGAATCCAGTGCCTCGACCGTCGACACAAACCACAAGATACCCTTGGGGGGCGGCTTAGTCGAGCCAATCTATGCTCCATTTGTTTTTCACGAGCTGCGAACACGGTCCGCTATACTGGTACATGATAACCGGATATTTCTGCGACTCGTTGAAGCCTGCAGGTTTTATCATATAGCCATTGAGCGTCTCGCCGGCGCTTGTCATCGTGAAGAATGTCTTTTCTGGCACATTGCGGAAGCGGTCGGCGTATTCGCGGTTTGCCTCTATCTCGCGCACCTCCTTGCCTTTCGATGTGAAAAGGCTATATGTGTCTGGAGTATTTACGTCGCTGAAATTCTGCACATAATAAGTGAACGATGCATTAAACTGTGCGCTGCTTGTGCCTTCTTTTGGCGACAATATCGTCGACACGCCTTTGGCGTCGACCGAAGCCACCACACGGTTAAGAGCGCCTGTCTGCGTCGACTGATAATAATAGCGCATAGTCGCCGGATCGTAGCCGTAGAAATCGGTGACTTCCCAATCGCCTTTTGTCACTTGCTTCATCAGGCTGCCGGCATTTGAATACTTATACAAATGGCGGAAACCGTCGCGCTCGCTCGCCACAATGAAGAACGAATCATAATAGCGCGTCATCAATGTCAAGTCTGGGTCGATCCATGTTGTCGACTTGTCGGTGTAAATCAATTTCGCCATTGCCGACCGTGGATTGACGGCATAAAGCTTCATTTCATTCTGGTTGCGGTTAAGTGTGTTGACCATCAATCGTTCCGGAGTCTTCCCAAATTCAATTTTATTCACATATCCATCGTAATCCAACGGCACATTCATTTCCTTCAACGCACGGGTCTCTACGTCGTAACTGATTACCTTGACTTTCGAGTTGACCTCGCCAGCAACTGGATATTTATACGAGAAACTTCCAGGATAATATTTATACTCCGGCTTCTCGTCGCATGAGCCTCGATAGAGCGGCATGTCATACATCTTGACCGCCGACTCGTCCCATTTCAGAAATGCCAGAATCGAATTGTCGGGCGACCACGCGAGCGAGCTCAGCATTCCGAACTCCTCTTGATAGACCCAGTCGGGAACTCCGTTGATTATCTCATTTCGCTTGCCGTCTTTTGTCACAGCCACCTCTGTGCCGTAGTCAAGCTTTGCAACATAGATATTGTTGTCTCTGACGAATGCCACCATACGGCTGTCGGGCGAGAACGACGGGATTTCCTGCAAGCCGTTTTCCGACAATTTCTTGATGTTGTTGCGGGCTATGTCATACACATAATACGATGCCTTGAAGGAATGCCTGTAGACTGGCTCCACATCAGTGTAGAGAAGCATCAGTTTCTCATTTGGCGACAAGATGAAGCCGTTCCACGACTTGACGTCGCAGTCTCTGAGGTTGGCCGTCGACATGACCACGGCTTCCTGACGTCCTGTCTTATAGTCGCAACGCACCACGTTTTTGCCGTCGGCGGAAAGCGTGAGATATGTTTGTCCGCTACGTTCCGACACTATTTCTGATGGCGCTGCCGGCGTGGCTTCAAGCGAGCATTCGCGCAGCGTCAACGCGTGGCCCGACACCGGTGCCATACCAGCGGCTGGCCCAATTGTAGGCAATATAAAATACCTCCAGTTCATTTGTTATTGACTTTATTTTCTCGTGCAAAATTAGACAAAAAAACACCGATTTCCACCTACTTTTCTATAAAAAGTCAAAATTAGCCTTCTTCACTTTGTTTTTAACGCAGCTTGCACTATTTTTGTTCTATGAAGACATCTTTTTATTTCCTAACGAACAGACTGCTGGCGTTGGCGGCAACTCTGTTGGGCGCTTTGGGCGCAAATGCCGGAATCTCGCTTCCGGCAATCATTTCTGACAATATGGTGATGCAGCAGCACTGCAATGCTAAGCTTTGGGGCACAGCCGCTCCTGGAGAGTGTATCGACGTGACGACGACTTGGAGCGACAAGACGTATTCAGCCACCGCCGACAATTCCGGTCATTGGGAATTGAGAATTGCAACCCCAGGATGCAGCAACGGCGAGGCTTTGACATTCGCTTCGGCATCCGACACCGTTACAGTTAAAAACGTTATGGTCGGTGAAGTGTGGCTGTGTTGCGGACAGAGCAACATGGAGTTTCCCGTGGGCAGAAAAAATGAATGGCAAACTGGTATGAGCACTTTCGAATCCGACATACAAGATGCCGAGTATCCGATGATACACCTTTTCAAGGTCGACAAAGTTCGGTCAATCGACAAACCACGCACCGACTGCAACGGCCGTTGGATTGTGTGCAACGCTGAAAACGTATATGATTTTTCCGCCATTGCATTTGTCGTGGGGCGCGACCTTTACAACCGTCTGCACCGACCCGTAGGTATGATTTCTTGTGCATGGGGCGGCTCGCCGGCTGAATCGTGGACAAAGCGCGACGTTATGGAGAACGACCCGCTCTACGCCTCTGTATTCCAGCAATATTCTCTCGAAAAAATGGCACCGAAACATTGGGAGCACAAAGTGCCGGGCATGTTGTGGAACAGTATGGTGTCGCCGATACTCGGCTACACGGTGAAGGGAAACATCTGGTATCAGGGTGAATCGAATGCGTTTCGAGCCGCCGACTATCCGCAGGTGTTTACAAACATGGTGCGGTCGTGGCGCGACGAGTGGCAACAGCGGATGCCGTTCTACTGCATGATGGTGGCGCCCCACTCCACTCAACCGGCGGAATTGCGCATGGCGCAGATGGACACCTGGCTAAACTGCGGAATAAAGGATATCGGGCTGGCTACGGT
>ENA-OPEZ01000288-OPEZ01000288.1-human-gut-metagenome-genome-assembly--contig:-NODE-288-length-15284-cov-1.887911_pt1 | contig 15284 bp, 9 predicted proteins | sample MGYA00241307_ERZ501548 | MGnify/ENA primary metagenome ERZ501548 (study PRJEB25962, sample SAMEA1969296) | human gut metagenome | biome: human gut; feature: human-associated habitat; material: faeces... | reverse complement strand
ACCGTTGCTGACCAACTGAAAAGCCAATCTGCCAGACGAAACAAACACTAAACACTCCCTTACATCACCTTGCCGGCGCAGGCAGCCCAAGGCAGTATGCTACTGATTATATTAATTAGGTATTCAAAATTGATTGCCATCAAATTGTGCGCTATTTCGGAGATGCATGCCAAAGTCCGAAAATAGAGCTTAGCGGGCTAAGCTACCGATGAGACTTTGGCATGCGGCCAGAAAGAGCACACAAGATGGTGGCGAAGATATTGAGGATACCTGCAAGGTCAATTGTATCGGTTTATTTTGAACAGCTACTAAAGACGGCAAACAAATTGAATGTCAATGTCATGGAATCATATAGGCTGCTTATGGCCGACAGATGGGTAAGTAAAAACAACTACCATCATGGCATACGATGCGTCCCACAAAACGATAACACCGATGCACTGTTTGCCCAACCGGCATCCGCCACAATCCGGCACTGTTGCAGACGGCAATCCACCCGACAACATGGCGCATCTATAGGCGCGTTACATTACACAAGGCCCTGGCCGCAGCATGAAATTGCCTAAACACGAACAAGTACAGACAACATTTGCAATTGGGTTGCAAAACATCTTATATACCTTTGCAACCTGAAACAAAACAAACAAACACTTTATGAGACTACATCATTTCACTATTGGGGTCATGGCCTTGGCTTTGACGGTTTCGTGCGTCAATGATAAAGAAAGCAAAACAACAAGCAATGCAACGCAGGAACAAAAGTCGGACGCAAAAAGCCATTCAGACGAAATAATAATAAGCGCAGAACAAGCAAAGAACATTGGCTTGGCAGTAAAGACAATCAAGCCGGCATCATATTACGGGTCGATACCCGTGGGAGGAAAAATCGTTGAAGCGAGTGGCGACGAACGAACCGTTGTTGCCAGCACTTCGGGCATTGTTTCGCTGAACAGACAGCTCACTGAAGGCACCCGTCTGAACAAAGGGGTTGCGGTGATGAACATCTCTGCCAACAACCTGCAAGGCGGAAGTCCGACGCGCAATGCCCGGATAGCGTTTGAGACAGCAAAAAAAGACTATGAACGTGCCACAAAAATGGTTGATGATAACATCATATCCAAGAAAGAGTTCAATGCCATAAAAGCACAATACGAAGCAGCTTTAGTAGCCTACAAGGCCCTGCCCGACGACGGGAAGGGAGGGGTGAGCATTGTCGCCCCCATCTCAGGCTACGTGAAGTCATGCAACGTGAAAGACGGAGACTATGTCACCGTTGGGCAACCCATGCTGAGCATAACGCAAAACAAACGCCTGTACCTGCGGGCCGAACTGCCTGAAAAGTATTATGACATGCTCGACATCATATCGTCTGCCACATTCAAACCTTCGTACAGCGACACCGTCTACGACCTAAACAAGCTCAATGGCAGGATAGTGGCTGTGGGCAAGACCACCACAGCCTCGCCGGGATATATACCGATAACCTTCGAGTTCAACAATGCCAAGGGAATCATGCCGGGTGCTTTCGCCGAGATATGGCTGCAGACCTCTGCCGGGAAAGAGGCGTTGGCAGTACCGGTAAGCGCCATAACCGAAGAACAAGGAGCCTATTTTGTATACATAAAGACCGACGCCAGCTGCTATAAGAAGCAAGAGGTGAAGATTGGCATGACTAATGGCGAGCTTACAGAAATAGTAGACGGACTGAAGGGCGGCGAACAAGTAGTGACCGAAGGAGCCGTTAACGTAAAGCTGGCAGCATCAAGCAACGCAATACCGGCCCACAACCACAACCATTAAAACAGTCAGAAACGTATGCTTAACAAAATAATCCGATTCTCACTGCACAACCGCCTGATTGTCCTTGTGGCGGCTGTAGCACTAATCATACTCGGCGGATTCACGGCCCACAACACAGAAGTAGATGTTTTTCCCGACCTGAACGCCCCGACAGTGGTAGTAATGACAGAAGCCAAGGGCATGGCCGCCGAAGAGGTGGAACAGCTCGTGACATTCCCTATAGAGACTGCCGTGAATGGCGCCACAGGAGTAAGGCGCGTACGTTCGTCGTCGACAGCCGGCTTCTCAGTGGTATGGGTAGAGTTCGACTGGTCGACAGATATATACATAGCCAGGCAAATAGTTTCAGAAAAACTGTCGGCAATGGCCAACGAACTGCCCGACAATGTGGGCACGCCAACGCTCGGCCCACAGTCGTCGATACTGGGCGAGGTGCTTATAGTTGGCCTCACGGCAGACAGCACCTCAATGTTAGACCTGCGCACCTTGGCCGACTGGACCATCGGGCCAGGGCTACTGTCTATAGGCGGCGTGGCCCAAGTGTCGGTATTGGGCGGCGACATAAAGGAATACCAGATACTGATACATCCGCAGAAGATGAAGCATTTCGGCGTCAGCCTGTCTGATGTGCTCAACGCAACAACAGGCATGAACCAAAACACCAATGGCGGCACCATATACGAATATGGCAACGAATACATCATCCGTGGCCTCGTTTCGTCAGACAACATAGAGGACATAGGCGACGCTGTGGTGAAATCGACAAACAACATACCCGTGACGCTCGCCGACATTGCCGAGGTGAAAGTGGGCCCGCAAACCCCACGGCTTGGCGTAGCGTCGGAAAAAGGCAAGCCGGCGGTGCTCATGACCGTCACAAAGCAACCTAACACAGGTACGATAGAACTGACCGAAAAACTTGAGGACGCCCTGAAAGACCTTCAGAAAATCATCCCTTCAGACATCAATGTGTCGACAGACGTGTTCAGGCAGTCGCGTTTCATCGAGAGCTCTATCGACAATGTGAAGACATCGCTGTACGAAGGGGCCATCTTGTGGTTATAGTGCTGTTCCTTTTCCTGGCCAACACCCGCACAACAGTGATTTCGCTCATCACGTTGCCGGTATCGTTGCTTGTTTCAATATTGGTAATGCACTATATGAACCTGAGCATCAACACCATGAGCCTCGGCGGACTTGCAATAGCCATTGGCTCACTGGTGGATGACGCCATAGTTGATGTGGAAAACGTATGGAAGCATTTGCGCGAAAACAGACAGCTGCCGGAGAACCTGCGCAAATCCACGCGCGAAGTTGTCTTCAACGCTTCAAAGGAGGTTCGTATGCCCATACTCAACTCTACACTCATCATTATAGCCAGCTTCGTGCCTCTGTTCTATCTCAGCGGCATGGAAGGACGAATGCTGATACCGCTGGGAATAGCATTCATCGTGGCACTTCTCGCATCGACAATTGTTGCGCTTACTCTGACTCCTGTGCTGTGCAGCTATCTGCTGAGCAATAAAAATGGCTCCGGCAAAGAAGACAGGGAAGCATTCATGGCCACATGGCTAAAGAAACACTACCACACTGCGCTGCTGTGGGCTTTGGCAAACAAGAAGAGCGTACTGGGAGGCTCGGTGGCTCTCTTCATTGTTGCCGTATGCATGTTCTTCACCTTAGGCCACAGCTTTCTTCCATCGTTCAATGAGGGTTCGTTCACTATCAACGTAAGCTCGATGCCGGGCATCTCGCTTGAGGAGTCGGACAAGATTGGCAAAAGAGCCGAAGAGCTGTTGCTGTCAATACCCGAAATAAAGACCGTTGCACGCAAGACAGGGCGCGCTGAGCTCGACGAGCATGCGCTCGGGGTCAATGTTTCTGAAATTGAAGCCCCCTTTGAGCTAACGGACAGGACTCACAAGGAAGTGCTGGACGACATAAGGCACAGGCTATCAGCCATCAGCGGGGCCAACATAGAAATAGGCCAACCGATAAGCCACCGCATAGATGCCATGCTGAGTGGAACGCAGGCAAGCATAGCAATAAAGCTTTTCGGCGACGACCTGAACAAGATGTTCGCAATCGGAAACAGGATAAAAGACGAGATAGCCACCGTGGACGGCATAGCAGACCTCAATGTGGAGCAACAGATAGAACGGCCGGAATTAACCATCAGCCCCAAACGCAAACTATTGGCAAAGCACGGCATCACCCTCGCCGACTTCAACTCATTTGTCAGTGTGAACTTGGGAGGCGAAACGGTTTCGCAGGTTTATGAGGACAAAAAGAGCTTTAACCTGGTGGTAAGGGCCGCCGACAGCGACAGGGGCTCAATGGAACGGATAAAAGACTTGATGATTGACACGCCCGACGGCGGCAAGATTCCGTTGACAGAAGTGGCTGAGGTAAAGTCGACCACTGGTCCAAACACCATCAACAGGGAGAACGTGAAACGAAAAATCGTTGTCTCTGCCAACGCCAGCGGCCGCGACCTGCGCAATGTGGTCAACGACATTCAGGCACGCATTGACAAAAACATCAAGCTCCCCGAAGGCTACCACATTGAATATGGCGGACAATTTGAAAGCGAACAGAGCGCCAGCCGAACACTTATGCTGGCATCGGCGGTGAGCATAGTCATCATGTTCCTCCTGCTATACCTACAGTTCAGGAATGCTCTTGAAAGCGGGGTAATATTGCTCAACCTGCCACTGGCACTGATAGGCGGGGTTTTCGCACTATGCCTTACTACCGGCGAGGTGAGCATACCGGCCATCATCGGCTACATATCTCTGTTCGGCATAGCAACGCGCAACGGCATGCTGCTAATAAGCAGGTACAACACCCTGCAACGTGAAGAAGGGCTTTCGCTGAAAGAAAGCATTATGAAGGGTTCGCTGGACAGGCTAAACCCTATTGTGATGACTGCATTGTGCTCTGCACTGGCGCTGATACCACTGGCACTGCGCGGCGACTTGCCGGGCAATGAAATTCAAAGCCCGATGGCAAAAGTCATATTGGGTGGACTGCTTACGTCGACATTCCTCAATGCGTTCATCGTACCCATCATATATGAACTGCTAAACAAAAAGAACATAACCAATAATAAACCGACAAAATGAAACAAAAGATACTGATGGCTTGTGCTGCAATGTGCATCGCTTGCACCATGGACGCCGCCAGCATTGACAGTGTTCTACACTGCATCGAACAAAACAACATTGAACTGAAGGCTCTTAAAAAAGACTACGAAGCCGGTTGCCTTGAGATAAAGTCACAAAACAACCTCGAAGACCCGTCGGTTGAATACAGTCCGTTCTTCAACAAGGCTGTCAATGGCGTTGCCAGCTCCGAACTGGTGGTATCCCAAGGCTTTGACTTCCCAACCGTTTATGCCGCACGAACAAAATCGGGAAGACTGCAACAAGAAGTCCTCAGGCAGGAATATAACAAGTCAAGGCGCGACATTCTGTTCAATGCCAAGACGCTGTGCCTGGATTTCATCATGCAAACAAAAAAGAAAACACTGCTGAAAAAAAGAGGTGACAACGCTCTCAGGCTGTTGCAAATGTATGAGAAAAGACTGGAAGACGGAAACGCCAATATCCTTGAGGTAAACAAAATCAAGATGGACTTGATGAATGTAAGGACTGAAATAGCGCAAGCCGAGGCTGAACGCATTGCCACGATAAACTCGCTCTCGGCCTTGAACGGCAACTCGCCACTGCCACTAAACGGCATGGAATACCCCGCAACGACCGACGGCGATGGTGAGACACTGTTGCAAAATGCACTCAACAACGACAATGACATACACGCCGCAGCTGCTTCTGCCAAGGCATCGGAACAGGATGTGAAGGTGAACAAACAAAACTGGATGCCAAAACTGCAGGTGGGATACCGGAGAAACACCGACGGCAGCGATGCCAGCAATGGTTTTCTGGTTGGTGCATCATTCCCGCTGTTTTCGAGCCGGAACAAGACGAAAGCAGCAAAAGCCAAGATGGAGAACGCGCGGCTTAATCTTGAGAATACAAAAGCAATGGCAGAAAATGGCATAAAAACCAAGATACAGCAAATGAAACAACTCAAGCAGGCAGCACAGGCTTACGATGAAGACTTGATGATAGAAACTCTAAGACTGTTGGACAAGGCTGTGGAAAGCGGGCAGATATCGATTGTGGAATATTACTCTGAGGCTGATGTGATTTATCGGAACCTGCAGGCGAGCATCGAGGCAGAACGCCAATATCAAGGGGTGATGGCCGACATTTGCAAGAATGACATCTGACGCAAGCTGGTGCAACGGCTACTGCTGCTATATCGAAAGACTACGACTACATTATTATATTGATTTGCAGCTGCTGTTACATCTTCTGAATTAGAAAACAAATGGCAGTTGCTGATGAATAATGGCACGATGCACCATTTCATGATAAAAGGTGTATCGTGCCATTGTCGTTCACGAGTATTTTAGTAACTTTGCGGCAACAAATAAACTATACGACAATGAAAAGAACGATGTTTATGTTACTCTTGTCCGGATTGCTATTATCTTGTCAGGAAAGCCTTGAAGATAAATGTGCCCGGGAAGCCAAGGAATACACAGAAAAGAAATGCCCGGCACCTATAGGCGAAAACATTGTGATAGACAGCATGAGCTTTGAACGCTCCACACACACACTGCATTATTATTACTCCATCAAAGGAGCAGCAGACAGTAACCCCAACATCAATACTTCTGAGGCTTACAACCTGTTGCTATCACAAATAAAGAATGCCACTTCAATAAAAGACTACAAAGACGCAGGTTATAACTTCGCCTACACTTACCGCTCAGGGAAAGACAAAAACAAGGTTGTTTTCGAGGCAGTATTCAAGCCTGAAGATTATAAGTAACACACATCATGGCAACAGGCTTGGCCCAATAAGATTATTTTAATATAATGAAGCGAGGGCAACCCGGCCTTCCTTGTTCCGGGTAACCCTCGCTATTCTTGTATTGATTGTGCCTCGACAAATATGATTTTAGGCCTCTTCGGGTTTCATATTTGTATATACGTTCTGCACATCGTCGTCATCCTCAAGCAGGTCGACCATCTTGTTGATTGTCTCACGCTGCTCCGGCGTAACGTCCTTCAGGTCATTAGGTATTCGGGTAAACTCGGCACCGGTGACCTCAAGGCCCATACCTTCAAGATGCTTCTGTATGTCGCTGAAGCTCGTAGGCTCTCCGTAGATTGTTATTTCGCCGCTCTCTTCATCTTCATCATACTCGTCATCGACACCAAAATCAATGAATTCGAGTATCAGGTCGTCCATATTCAGCCCGTCTTTCTTCTTGAATGTAAACACGCACTTCTGGTCAAACAGGAATGAAAGCGAACCTTGTGTACCAAGATTGCCGCTGAACTTATTGAATACAGCGCGAACATTTGCAACCGTCCTGGTTGTGTTGTCAGTGGCAGCATCAACGAAGATGGCTATGCCGTGAGGGCCATATCCCTCGTATGTCACCTCCTTGAAGTCTTTCTGGTCTTTCCCCAATGCATTCTTGATAGCACGCTCAATATTGGCGTTAGGCATGTTCTCGCGCTTGGCTGTCTGTATGATTGCGCGCAGATGAGGGTTGTTCTCTGGCTCAGGTCCACCAGCCTTGACTGCTATTGCTATCTGCTTACCAATCTTTGTAAATGTGCGGGCCATGTGCCCCCATCTCTTAAGCTTTGTTGCTTTACGATATTCAAATGCTCTTCCCATCGGAGTGTTTATTAACGGAGCTCTGCCCCTAGTTTATTCTTTAAGTTTGTTATCAGTTTAGTCATTATCGAATCGATCTGCTTATCGTTGAGAGTCTTTGCCTCGTCTTGCAGTATGAAGTTGACCGCATAGCTCTTCTTCCCTGACGGAAGATTCTTTCCTTCATACACGTCGAAGAGCTCTACTCCCTTAAGCAGTTTCTTCTCCGTCTGCCTTGCCACTTCTTCTATAGCGGCAAACTCTACTCCGTTATCAACAAGCAGAGCCAAATCGCGGCTGACAGCGGGGAACTTGCTAATCTCGGCATACAAGACTTGGTTCTTGCCTACGGCCTTCATAAGGGCTGTCCAATCAAGCTCGGCGTAGTAAACCGGCTTTGATATATCTACGGTTTTCAGCAGTTTGGCGCTTACAATGCCCATCTCGGCGAGCTTTTTGCCGCCACGGTTCTCTATTGTTATGCCGTGGGCAAAAATATCATTAGTGCTTTTCTTCCGCACTGTCATGCCTTGCTTCAGCCCTATGCGGTCGAATATGTTGCGCACATAGGCCGCAAGCTCAAAGAAGCTGCTGTCTTCGTCGGGATGAGCCCAACTGCCATCGACACGCTTACCGGTAAGCCACAAACCGAGATGATAGCTTTCCTTGTATGCAGCAATGGGATTTTCAGTGTTTTGCTTTGCCGGGTCAAAGTGATAAACATTGCCAAATTCAAACAAGCGCAGATTGGGATTCTTGCGCTTTGCATTGTGCTCTATGCTTTCCAAACCACCAAAGATGAGAGTCTGGCGCATAACATTGAGGTCTGTGCTGAGCGGATTCATTATCTTAACGCAGTTTTCCTGCTTGTAAGCATCGAACATGTCGTAATAAGCTCCGCGCGTCAACGAATTGTTAAGAATCTCATTGAATCCGCATCCAACAAGCTGCTCACCGACAATATTGGCCAGTTTGTGCTTGCGGTCTTCATCACCTTTAACAGCAAGACAGCCTTTCAACTGCGATGGTATTTCAACGTTGTTGTAACCATATATACGCAAAATGTCCTCTACAACGTCGCACGGGCGTTGAACATCGACCCTGTATGCCGGAACGAGCAGTTCCAAACCGTTGTCAGACTCAGACAATATCTTCATGTCAAGGCTCTCGCAGATGCTCTTGATGGTTGCGTGTGGGATATCCTTGCCTATAAGTCCGGTTACATAATCGTACTCCAAGTCAACCGTAAATCCATTCATTGGCTCAGGATATTCGTCCCTTATCTCCATGGACACACTTCCACCGGCGAGCTCTTTGCACAATATTGCAGCCTGCTTCAACGCGTATATAACTCCTTCCGGGTCAATGCCGCGCTCGAAGCGGAATGATGAATCAGTGCTTAATCCGTGGCGGCGCGCGCTCTTGCGTATCCAAGTCGGATGGAAATAAGCGCTCTCCAAGACCACATTCCGCGTAGTCTCGTATGTGCCGCTGCCCTTACCGCCAAACACTCCGGCAATGCACATCGGTTCTTCGGCATTACATATGCTTAAGTCATGGGTGCCCAACTCGTGCTCTACGCCGTCGAGCGTAACAAACTTTGTACCTTCCGGCTGTGTGCGCACCACTATCTTGTGGCCTGTCACCATATCGACATCAAAGCAGTGCATGGGCTGCCCATAGGCCATCATTATGTAATTGGTAATGTCTACGATGTTGTTTATCGGCCGAAGTCCTATCACCCGCAACTTGTTTTGCAACCACTCAGGGCTCTCCTTCACCTCGCAACCGGTTATGCTTAGGCATGCATATCGTTTGCAAGCGTCACGATTGACAATCTCCACGTCGATAGGCAAGTCATGATTGTCAACAGAGAACTTTGAACAATCGGGGCGATGCAAGCTCGTCTCATAGCCATTGCACTTCAGCCACGCATACAAATCACGGGCAACACCCCAGTGAGACAATGCATCGGCACGGTTAGCAGTGATGTCTATCTCTATCACCCAGTCGCTTTCCAGGTGATAATATTCTGCGGCAGGCTGACCGACAGGCGCATCGTCGGGCAGCACGATTATACCGTCATGGCTGTTTCCGACCCCAATCTCATCCTCGGCACATATCATGCCATAGCTATCAACTCCTCTTAACTTGGACTTCTTGATGACAAACTCCTTGTCGCCATCGTATAGCACGCACCCCAAGTCTGCAACGACAACCTTCTGTCCAGCAGCCACATTGGGAGCGCCGCACACGATTTGCGACGGAACATCACGCCCCAAGTCAACCGTTGTGACATGAAGATGGTCGGAGTTAGGATGAGCTTCGCACGTCAAAACCTTGCCTACGTACAAGCCTTTTAGGCCTCCTTTAATGCTTTGAACCTCCTCAAGCGCATCTACCTCAAGCCCTGTTGAGGTCAAAGCATCACAAACTTGCTGCGGAGTAAGGTCAAAGTCAACGTACTCTTTAAGCCATTTGTACGAAATATTCATTATAGTGAATCTTTATTTTAACCAAATTTTGGCGCAAAAATACTACTTTTCTGCCACTTATGCAAATTTTTCTTTGCTTGTTTCTTATTATTCTAATGTGCTGCAGACAGAAGAAACGACCAATGACGTCATCTCGCCGCCAAATATTCATGGCACATCTCTGCACACCTCTCGCCATCAATGGCGGCCGACACAATTCCTCCGGCGTATCCGGCGCCCTCGCCACAGGGGAAAAGCCCGGCCACACCGACGTGCATGAGCGACGCCGGATCGCGCACTATGCGCACCGGGGCCGACGTGCGTGTCTCTATAGCAATCATGACTGCATCGTTGGTCAAGAAGCCGCGGCTCATGCGCCCGAACTCCTTGAACCCTTCGCGCAATCGGTCTGCCACCTGGGCTGGAAGCCAGAAATGAAGCGGCGAGGATATCAAGCCGGGGGAATACGAACTGCGCGGCAAGTCATAGCTGAGCTTTCCGTTGACAAAGTCGACCATGCGCTGCGCCGGCGCGGTCTGCCGCATATTGCCTTGGATCCAACAATCATGTTCGAGCCTTTCCTGCCAGTGCATCATTTTCAGAGGATCGTCACCTTCGACGTCCTCGACTCGCGTTTCGACAACCATGCCACTGTTCGACCATTTACCCCCTCTATTGCTCGGGCTCATTCCATTTACAACAATCTGCCCATCAGATGTGGCGGCAGGTATCACAAAGCCGCCGGGGCACATGCAAAACGAATAAACCCCTCGGCCGCCTGACTGAGTGACAAACGAATATTCTGCAGCCGGCAAATATTTGCCACGCCCTGCCGGATTATGGTATTGTATTCTGTCTATTAATTCCGATGGATGCTCGAGCCTGACGCCAACCGCAATGCCCTTTGGCTCTATTTCAACCTTCGCCTCGGCAAGATATCGGTAAACATCCCTTGCAGAATGGCCTGTTGCCAATATCACAGGGCCGTGTAATGTAAGGCCGGCACCCGTGCGCAAGTCGGTTGCGTCGATTCCTTCCACATGACCTTCATGTGAAATCAGCAACCTGTCCATGCGTGTCTGGTGGCGCACCTCACCGCCGGACGATATTATCGTCTGGCGCATTCGCTCAATAACTCCCGGCAGACGGTCGGTACCTATGTGCGGATGGGCGTCTGCCATTATTGCCGTTGAGGCACCATGCTGGCAAAAAACGCCAAGTATCTTATCCACATTACCGCGCTTCTTGCTCCGTGTGTACAGCTTGCCGTCTGAGTAAGCACCGGCTCCACCCTCGCCAAAACAATAATTGCTCTCGCCATTAACCTTCTGCATACGTGATATGTCGGCAAGATCTTTCTTGCGCTCCCTGACATCCTTGCCACGCTCTACGACCACCGGACGCAGTCCCAGTTCTATTAGCTTAAGCGCAGCAAACAACCCCGCAGGGCCCTCACCGACCACAACAACCTGCCTTGAACCTGAGACATCGGGATATTCTACCGGGACATAAGGCAAGTCTGACGGTTCTTCATTGATGTAAACACGCACTTTAAGATTCACATATATAGTCCGCTGGCGTGCATCTATGCTCTTGCGAAGCACTCTGACGGCCTTAACCGTACGCACGTCAAAACCATGCTCACTTGCCAGATACCTGCAAATTGACTCTTCGCCGGCTGCCACATGAGGCAGTACCCTAACCTGATATTCGTTGATCATCCTGACTTTCGTTTTATAACTCTGCTCTCAATTGCCATTTGAAGCGGGTAACTGCACACAAAACCGTAATGCAAACAAAAGCCACCGCGACCGAAAGGCAATTGATTGAAACACATTGCAAATGTAGACAAATTATTGCAAACGACAAAACCCAGACGAAACAAATAGCGTACTAACGACGTTAAGCAGCCAATATAAATGTGATGTATGCCAAGATTAGCACCTTAAAGCCACGTTTTCCGCCTGCGATTCCAACCAAGTCTTGCCTATCCACAACATAGCGCCCGGTGTATCGCACAGACAACAGCATAATCAAGAAACTCAATCGGACGCATCACTCTGGGCCCACATCAATCACCAGCCACAGAAACCGCATTAACGACAAATCATGGAAAGAATGCCAATCCAATGCATTCTATCCATGACTTGCCACATGTAGCCTTGACCACAAAAACCGTCAGAAGCTGTTCAGCCATGCCTTAAAGTCAAGCAGCATCTCTATGTGATAAGGGAAACTCTGCTTCATGCCCCAACCATGCCCACCGGTGGGATAGACATGGAGCGACGCCGGAACGTCGTGACGGTAACAGGCGAGATAATAATTGACGCCATTGGCAGGCAAAACGGTGTGGTCGTCATCGCTCAACAGTATGTACGCCCTTGGCGTCACCCTGCTCACTTGCCTGTCTGTGCTGTACTCCTGCTCTGTTTTCTTGCGCGCATCCTTTCCAATGAAATTGTCATGCGAACCGATATGGGTGAACCCCGGGTTCATCGTAATCACCGGATAAAACAGTATCTGGAAATTAGGAGCTGCATTGCCCTTGCCCATGGTGGCCACCACAGATGCCAGGTGGCCGCCGGCCGACGAGCCCATGATGCCCACCTGGTCAACATCTATGCGCCACTCTTTGGCATTGCGCCTCACCAAGCGCATCGCTTCCATCGCATCGCTTACCGGCACTTTGCGGTTGCCGTGAGGCATGCGGTATTTCAACACTATGGCTGCGATGCCCTGACTGGTAAAGAACTCGGCCCAGTCTGTGCCCTCATGCTCCATGGCCAACATGGCGTAACCGCCACCGGGACATATCACCACAGCGCGCCCCGTGACATGCTTCACATCCGGCAGATACACATAGACCCTGGCCGTATCCTTCAAATCCGAGCTTTTCTCCGGGGCACCATTCGGCCATAAGTCCAAGACTATGGGCTTGGTGGCTGCCGAGACAACCGACGAACATAACAGGAACAATAGTGCGGGTAACGCTTTAAGTATATTCTTCATAATGAATTTGCTCTGAAATATGTGATTGCAAAGATAACTCTTTTAGCGGAGAACACAAAAGAAAACGGTTCTTTTTATCAAAACGGATGTGCATTATCACCTACACAACATTGCCATGCAGCAACTATGGCATGCGGTGTCAATGCCATCAAACCGCAATACAGCAAAAACAAAATATGGCCTGCAGGATTCCATTTTATCATCAAAAAGTTGTTTATAACAACAATTATTGCTAATTTTGCACAGATTATTATAAAAGGAGAAAACAGAGTCCCGTTTGCTGAGGGAGATTACAGAACAAAAACAAGCAACAAGAAGATGAAAGTAATGAAATTCGGCGGAACATCCGTAGGTTCCGAAGAAAGCATACTCAGCCTGAAACGCATTGTCGAAGCTGAGAACGACGACGTGATAGTAGTGGTAAGTGCGCTTGGCGGCATCACCGACAAGCTGATAGAAACCTCGAAGATGGCTGTCAACGGCAACGAGGGTTACGTAGACGAGATTGCAGCCATGGCGCAACGCCACCACAACATGATAGACGCCATCATTGCAGACAAGGATAAGCACGACCGTCTGCTCGCCATCATAGACGGCCTTCTTGAGCAACTTCGTTCAATATATTATGGCGTTTACCTCATACGTGACCTCAGCGAAAAGACCAAGGCGGCCATTGTCAGCTATGGCGAGCGCCTCAGTTCACAAATAGTGGCCACGCTCATTGACGGCTCCAGATGGTATGACTCCCGCGAATTCATAAAGACCACGCAGAAGCACGGCAAGCATGTGCTCGACAGCGAGCTCACCCAAAGGCTGGTGCGAGAGACCTTTGCCGAAATTCCGAAGGTCTCGCTGGTGCCGGGATTCATCAGTTCCGACGAATGCTCGGGCGAGCCAACCAACCCCGGCCGCGGCGGAGGCGACTACACGGCAGCCATCATTGCCGCCTCCCTTAACGCCGAAGTGCTTGAGATATGGACCGATGTCGACGGGTTCATGACCGCCGACCCCAGGGTGATACACACCGCCTACACCATCAATGAGCTGAGTTACATCGAGGCTATGGAGCTGTGCAACTTCGGCGCGAAAGTAATCTACCCGCCTACGATATACCCGGTATGCGTGAAAAACATACCGATAATGGTCAAGAACACGTTCAACCCCGATGCGCAGGGCACTGTCATCAAGGCCACCGTCGACAACGACAAAAAGCCAATCAAGGGCATATCAAGCATCAACGGCACCACGCTGATCACCGTAACCGGCCTGTCGATGGTTGGAGTGATCGGCGTCAACAGGCGCATATTCACAGCCCTGGCCGACAACGGGATATCGGTATTCATGGTCTCGCAGGCCTCTTCGGAAAACTCTACGTCAATCGGTGTGCGTGACGAAGACGCCGACGAAGCCGTAAACGTGCTCAACAGGGAGTTCGCCAAAGAGATACAGACCGGAGCCATGTTCCCAATGCATGCCGAAAGCGGCCTTGCAACAATTGCCATCGTGGGTGAAAACATGAAGCACACGCCAGGCATAGCCGGCAAGTTGTTCGGCACACTGGGCCGGAGCGGCATCAGTGTCATTGCCTGCGCCCAGGGCGCGTCGGAGACCAACATCTCTTTCGTGGTCGACTCGCGCTTCCTACGCAAGTCGCTCAATGTCATCCACGACTCTTTCTTCCTCAGCGAATACAATGTGCTGAACTTGTTCATCTGCGGCATAGGCACTGTGGGCGGCAACCTCATCGAGCAGATTCGCTCTCAATACGAAGAACTGAAACGCACGCGGAGGCTGAAGCTCAATGTCGTTGGAATATCCAACAGCAAGAGGGCAATGTTCTCGCGCGACGGCATAGACCTCTCTTCTTACCGCGAGCAACTCGAGAAAGCAGAGCCGAGCAATGTCGACCACCTGCGCAATGGCATCATCGGCATGAACATATTCAACAGCGTATTTGTAGACTGCACTGCCAGCGGCGAGGTGGCCGGGCTTTACCAGGCGCTTCTCGAGCACAGCGTGTCGGTGGTGGCAGCCAACAAAGTGGCAGCGTCGAGCGACTATGACAGCTACTTAAAGCTGAAAGAAACGGCCTTGAGGCGTGGGGTGAAGTTTCTCTTTGAAACAAATGTAGGCGCCGGACTGCCCATCATTGGCACAATAAACGACCTGCGGTCGTCGGGCGACAAAATACTGAAGATTGAAGCAGTGCTGAGCGGAACGCTCAACTTCATATTCAACGAGATATCTGCCGACGTTCCG
>ENA-OPEZ01000282-OPEZ01000282.1-human-gut-metagenome-genome-assembly--contig:-NODE-282-length-15450-cov-1.891523_pt1 | contig 15450 bp, 16 predicted proteins | sample MGYA00241307_ERZ501548 | MGnify/ENA primary metagenome ERZ501548 (study PRJEB25962, sample SAMEA1969296) | human gut metagenome | biome: human gut; feature: human-associated habitat; material: faeces... | reverse complement strand
GTCTATGATCTTTGGATAACATGATTATATTGCCACGGACTTATGCAACTGTGCCCAGAATTTGCGGAATATTTGAGTCCTTTGATGAAAAATTACCGGGTGGAGTGACCGGTAATAAAAAAAAACGGGACTCAACCAAAAGGATGAATCCCGCCCCAAACCAAATTTTATGCTTCTATTTTCTCATGCGTTTATTTGCGTTGTGCAAGCTGAGAGTCGAGGAAGAGTATGCCAGCCTCGCCGGCTTTTGCGAATTTCTCTGCCAAGTCTCTTGCAGTGGCTTCTTCCTCCACTTGCTCGCGGACAAATCCCCAAAGGAAATCCTGGGTGGCTTTGTCTTTTTCTGCCGATGCCACATCTACGAGCTCGTCGATGAGTTTCGACACGTGGCACTCGTGGTCATAGACGTTTTTAAACACTTCAGCCACATCGCCCCAGCCTGTAGGAACAACATCGACCATACCTACTTCAGCTTTCTCTCCGCGTTTGTTCAGGTAGTCGGCAATCTCGTAAGCGTGGTTAAGTTCTTCCTGCGACTGTTTCATCAGCCAGTTGGCGCATCCGTCAAGACCTTTGTTTTTCAGATAAAATGCCATTGAAAGATAAAGGTTTGAAGACCACATCTCTGCATTGATCTGCACGTTAAGCTCTTTTTGTAATTTTTCGGTCATCATAGTTGTATGTTTTTTATATATTTATTTATCAGTTGTTTACTTGCCGCTCCTTCAAGCGGTCACTATTGGTTTCTGCCAAAAATGTGCCAGCGTGCGGATGGTGTCAATATGGCGGTTGTGGCGGTCGTTGTGTCACGAGGTGACTGCCATTTTGCAGGTTCGTGGAAAAACACTACATTTGCATTACAATGGAAAAAAAAGAAATGCAACATAAGGATATTGTCGCTGAACTGGCACGACGCTTGGAGCGTGGAGAGGCTGATGTGGAGGCTCTTGCCGACGGTTTTGCCTCTTTGCTGAAGGAGCATTGCGGCGCTCTCGAGACGGTCGCTGTGCCGGGTTTCGGCAAGTTTGAGGGAGAGAAGCTGATGGAGCGTGTGGAGGTGGATTCCGCCTCTGGACGCAGGATGCTTTATCCGCCCGAAATAAGAATGACGTTTGTGCCGGGCACTCGGCTTAAAACTCGCATTGCGGAGAAAGGAGAAGCCGGCGATGAGTAACCGAGTGCTTGTGTTGCAGGACATTGTCAAGGCGTTGTCGCATGAGACCGACACGTCGGAGGCTTTGTGCCAATCTTTTGTCAAAGAATTGTTTGCCATTGTTGCCGAACGGCTGATGGATGGTGAGTCGGTGACGCTTAAAGGCGTGGGCCGCTTCGATGTGGATGGTGGCGAGGTGCGTTTTGTCGCCGACCCGGATACGGCCGCTGCAATCAACAGTGCGTTTGATTGTTTTGAGGCGATAGAGCTTGCCGATGATTTCGACGGCGATGAGCCAGTGGCGGAGGATGTGACTCCTGACGCTGCCGAAGAGGAGGCGGCGACAACTGCTGATGAGACGGCCGGAACAGAGGACGTGGCGGATGAGAGTCCTGCCGACGGAGTGGAGCCGGAGGAAAAGGAAAGTCAGACTGACGGGCTTGAAGAGAGTGAGGCTGACAGCGAAGAGAACAAAGAAGAATGCACTGCTGAGACTGACGCCGATGATGAGACTGTGACTGAGGAAACTGCCGAAGAAGAGACGGAAGAAACTGCCGAAGAAGCGGAGGAAACAGTGGAGGAAGAATATGATGATGAGCCACAGCCGAAACGTGGCGGATGCCGTTTCGCTTGGGGATTCCTTGCCGGATTCGTACCGGCTGCGGTTGTAGCCGCCGTTGCGTGGTTCTGTCTGTTCGGAGTTGTCAAAAAACCGTCGTCTCAGCCTGCTGTAATTGCCGATGACACTGCCAAGGTGGCTGCGGCGGATTCCGACTCGACGGCTGCCGTGGAGAAGCCGCAGGAACAGTCTGAGGAAAAAACGGCTGAGCCGGAGAAGGAGAGCAAGAAGGCTGAACAGACGTTCAAGGTTACCAATACGGCATATCTGAGCAACATTTCCCGCAAATTCTACGGACATTATGCTTTCTGGGTATACATTTACTTGGACAACAAAGATATAATCACCGATCCCGACAATTTGCCTGTCGGAGCCGAGCTGCGCATTCCTGCGCCGGAGAAATACGGCATCGACAAGAATAATCCCGAGAGCATCAAACGTGCTGAAATAAAAGCGCTTGAGATTAAAAACGGCAAATAGGGTGACGACCGTGGATTGACAAGGAAACGAGGGGCTGTGTCCCCATAATATATAGAAGACCATGAAATGGCCATACGCGCGATTATGGGCATTGTTGGCAACGGCATTTGCCGTGATTATGCTGTTGTCAACGTTTGACGACTTGCGGATTTTCGGGCATCAGATGGCTAAGGTAAAGACATCTCCCGAAGTCGGCGGTCAAGCCGTCAGGAGTGTTGCCGTGTCTGAAAAGAACGTTGCAGCAACCGATACGTGCAAGTATACGCTGCTCTTTGTGGGCGATTCTATGTTGGAGGGATTGTCGCCGCGTCTGGCTGCCTATGCCGAAGAAAACGGGCATTCGCTTTACACGGTGATTTGGTATGGGTCGACAACCGAAAAATGGGGCGCGACACATAAGCTGAGGGCATATATTGAAAAATTCAAACCTGGTTACATTGTGGTGTGTCTTGGAGGCAACGAGCTGTTTTTGCGCAATGTGGAACGCAGCCGTGCGGCGATGGTCGACTCCATCATTGCCGATATCGGTGGATTGCCATTTGTCTGGATCGGTCCTCCAAACTGGAAGCCAGACACGGGCATCAACCGCCTGATTGCCGGAAAGGTGGGCAACGGGCATTTCTTCCTTTCTTCAAATCTTAGTCTTGACCGCGCTTCCGACGGTGCTCATCCGACGCGCGAAGCCGCGGCGGTGTGGATGGACAGTGTGGCGGTGTGGATTTCCACAAAATCGGTATGCCCGATGCGCCTTGACGTTCCGCACAAACGCAGTGCCAAACCAGTGAAAACCATAGTTCTTACACCTGATGATTGACCGGCTCACCGACATATCCAGCACCTTTGGCGCATTTCTTGACAGCGAGGCTTTCTGGCTGGTGCTTCTTGTGTTTTATCCAATCTATGGGTTGCTTTATCGCCGGCGGTCGGCAATGATGGCGTTTGTTGTGGCATTCAGTCTGCTGTTTGCCTATAAGGTGGGCGGATTGATTGCATTGTCGGTGCTTGTCAAAGCCGTGGTCGACTATTGGTTGTCGGTATGGTTGTCGAATATCCGCAGTCGCAGCCGCCGTCGGGCATTGCTCGTTTGCTGTGTCCTGTTGTCGGTGGGAGTGCTTGTGTGGTTTAAGTGTGACGGGGGAATGATGCAGTCGGTGGCATCGATTGTCGGTGCAAACTTCCGGCTGACAGACATCGTTGTTCCTGTGGGCATCTCGTTCTACACGTTCCGCTCGGTCAGTTATATGGTCGATGTCTACCGTGGCGTGATAATCGCTCCGCGGCGTATGCTCGACTATGTGTTTTATCTCACATATTTCCCGGTGCTTGTGGCCGGACCGATTGTGCGTGCCCGTGACTTTATTCCGCAAATCCGGAAACCGCTTTTCGTTTCTCAGGAGATGTTCGGGCGGCGGATTTTTTTCCGCAGTTGGGGGGCAACCGCCGCATCACGCCCCCTATGCTGTATGCCGGACTGTTTCTGATGATGAAAGGACTGCTGAAGAAGGCGGTGGTGGCCGACTATCTGGCGCAGTTCAACAACCTTGTTTTCGACAATCCTGCCGGCTATAGCGGCACGGAGGCTTTGCTCGCGCTGCTGGGTTATAGCGCGCAGATATATCTTGATTTCTCGGGCTATTCCGACATCGCCATCGGTATGAGCCGCACGCTCGGCATCGAATGGCCGCTCAATTTCCGCTCGCCATATAAGTCGGTGAGCATCACGGAGTTTTGGCGCAGATGGCACATTTCGTTGTCATCGTGGCTGCGCGATTATATCTATATCCCGCTTGGAGGCAGCCGCTGCGGACGGTGGCGCACGAGATTCAACCTGTTGCTGACAATGGCTGTGGGCGGGGCATGGCATGGCGCCGGCTTTACGTTTGTGGTCTGGGGGTTGGCACACGGCATGGCATTGGTTGTGCAGAAGGCATTCTCACCGCTGGTGTCGCGGTTGCGTGCGCCGCGGCAGGTGTGGATAGCCGCTACGTTTGTTTTTGTCACGGTTATGTGGCTTCCGTTCCGTTGCGTCTCGCTTGCCGACACGGCGGTGATGTTCTGTCGCATTTTTACGGATTTCAGACCGGAAGTAATCGAGGCATTCGTGTGGGAACGTGCCGTATGGACGCTGATGCTGATTGCTGCCTATGTGCTTATGTTCCTGCCCGACCGGATGTCGGAGTGGGCGGAGCGACGCTTTGTCGGGATGCGTTGGTTTGGCAAATTATTGCTGCTTTGCCTGTTGTTGCAGCTCATCATTGAGTTCAGTGCCGCCTATGTAGCCCCGTTTATCTATGCCGGGTTCTAAAAAAGTGGACGTGCAATCCTAAAACTATGATATTTTTGGAAGTTTTAGGAGCGTCACGCCTAAAACTTTCGGTTTTTAGGTGGTTTTAGGATTGCCATTCCTAAAAAATATGTATATTTGCGAAGTCGAAACAAAAAAATCTGGTAGATGAAAAAAATAGAACGGCAAGTATATTTGAATAAGTTGATATCCTATAAGGATAAGAGTCTGATAAAAGTGATAACTGGAATCCGTCGTTGTGGAAAATCCACGATTATGGAAATTTATCGCGATTGGCTTAAGGACAGCGGTGTGTTGCCAGAGCAGATTGTTTACCTGAATTTTGAGGATTATGATTATTACGAACTTCGGGATCCAAAGAAACTGTATGACTATGTGAGGCAAAAAATACAACAAGACAAAATGACTTATCTGTTTTTTGATGAGATTCAGCAAGTCAAGGATTTCCCGGATGTCATAAACAGTCTTAATCTTAAACCGACTGTTGATATCTACATAACCGGCTCCAATGCGTACATGCTGTCGAGCGAGATTGCCACGCTGCTTTCTGGGCGTTATGTTGAGATTGCAATGTTGCCGTTGTCGTTTCGTGAATATGTGGCGGGAACAGATGGAGGACAGAATCTTCAGCAAGCCTATTCCGATTATATTGGCAGAAGCAGTTTCCCTTATGCGTTGGCTCTTGATTCGTCAGCGCAAATTGTTGATTATCTGAATAGTGTATATAATACGATTGTGGTAAAAGACATTATGGCCAGAAAAAAGTTGTCGGATGTGATGATGCTTGAAAGTGTGATACGGTTTGTCGCAGACAATATAGGCAACATACTCTCGACAAAACGTATCGCTGACATAATGACTGCTGATGGGAGGAAGATTGACCAGAAAACAGTGGAACGCTACTTGTCTGCCTTGTGTGAAACATTTTTTGTCTATGAGGTCAAGAGATTCAATATTAAAGGTCGGCAATTACTTAAGACTCTCGGAAAATACTATCTTGTTGACACGGGTTTGAGGAGGATGCTTTTGGGATCACGGTCGTTTGATGCCGGGCGCATTCTGGAGAATGTTGTTTATCTTGAATTGTTGCATCGGCAGAAAAAGGTCTATATAGGCAAACAGGATGATTTGGAAGTGGATTTTGTTGCCATTGATGAAAGCAATATCGCTTATTATCAAGTGGCGGCAACGGTAAGGGATGAAATGACATTGAAACGGGAACTGGCATCGCTGCAGCGTATAAGCGACCAATATCCGAAATATATACTTACTCTTGACGACGATCCTTCTGCCGACTATGACGGAATTAAGAGGATAAATGCTCTTAAATGGTTGATGGGGGAGTTTGATTGATGGTGATAAAGCAAATAAGACACGTCACTTTTGCAGTGGCGTGTCTTATTCGTTATGTCTTGGGTCGTTTGAAACCCCGTGCTGTTTCTACATTCCTACAACGTTGGCATAGTAGGCACGCACGTCGGTCCAGCGGTAGTAAGGGAACTGGGTGGTGGCTACTGGGATATGCACCTCATGCTCGTTGAGCAGCACTTTTACGAGAATGTCGTCGGTTGTGCCGCCTTTCTTGTTGAAGAACACGATTTGGAGGTTGGCGCACATTGGCGAAACCTTGAAGTCGGTCCAGTGCTGATAGAGAGTTTCCGGTTCGCGCCATGCCACATCGTAGGTCTCGATGCCCATCAGAGCAGCGAGTGGAGTGATGTTGGAGTCGTGGGCGAAACGCAGTGTGGCTGCCTGCGACGGATTGGCGATAGCTGCATCGGCGCTCTCAATGATGTTGCGGAGCAGCGGTTTCGAGCTGTCGCGGACAGAGCCGTTTGAGTCGGCGTGGTTTGCGCAGGTGGAGTAGAACTGATAGTTGAAGCACTGCCACAGGTCAAACAGCTCCTCGCTGGTGAACAGGTCGTAAAGACGTATCGGTGTCTCCATATTCTGGAGGTCGGCTGCAACCCAGTAGAATTGCCACATAAGTTCTTTTGGCTCTACATATTGTTTGGCATACTGCTTGTCGGCAAACAAAGCGGCGATAAAGCGGTCGGCATTGGTCTGCGACGCGCGGAAATTATTGTAGGCAGCGCGCCAGATGCCCTTCTTCCCGCAGAAAGCGTTGGCCTCGTCGGTGCGTCCGGTCAGATAAGGCATGTATTTCTGCGACGACTCGTAGGAAATCTTCAATTTGGGGTTGAGCTCCTTGAGTTGGTCGCCGAATGCCGCCATACTCATGGCACAGCGCAACACTACTGATGATCGGGCTTCGATGGAACGGTCGCCCTTGAAAACCTCAGGGAATGCGGTGAACATACGTTCTGCCACACCGCGGTGTTGGCGCACGCCAAGCGGAGAGAGGTCTTCGTTGCGTCCGGCTGCCTCTGCATAGATTTCGTGCAGTCGTTTGAGTGCGTCTTTGCCCAACGGACTGAGGGCGCCGGCTTTGTCGGCACGTTCGAGTGTCTCCATCGGGTTGGTGTATTCCGAGTCGCTGATCAGGTAGCGGGAGCCGTGGCGTCCGAAGTGGCTGATGTAGAATGGAGTGTAGCCTTTGGGTGCTTTTGTGTAGTGGTCTGTTGACTCTGGAGCCGGATAGGCATAATACACGCCGGCTGTTTTCTCAGGAGAAGCCAACATTTCCTCCTTTGTGGTCTGTGCCGCTGCTGGCAATGCTGCCGCCAGTGCCACGCAAGCAATCAATAATTGTCTCATAGATAATATAAAAATAGTTGGTTGTTTGTCTTTCGTCTTTTAAGTTGCTTTCTACCAGCCTCCAGAAGCGCCTCCTCCACCGGTGGAGCCTCCGCCGAAGCTTCCTCCGCCTCCGAAGCCACCACCTCTGGAGCCGCCACCCATCGGAAGGATTACCACAGGTGCAGCAGTCTTGGGGATTTCGTAGTAGATTTCCGATTTCTTTCCGCAGTTGCGGCAAATGTATGTGCGCATGCCGTAGCCGCAGCTGGTGGTGTCTGGTTGTGAGAAAATGCGGTCGCTTTCAAGATACGATGTGCGGGCGTGGCATTGCTGACATTCGCTGTATATGGTGCGCTTGTTGGGGAATGGGTACACGTCAACTTCGCCGCACGTGTCGCAGAGCCACACATCGTAGTCTATCGATTCGAGCTGTTCTTCAAGATCCTGTGCCGGAGTCAGATATTTGTTGTCTTCGTCTTCCTGCAGTTTGTGCATCTTGGAGTGGCAGTTTGGGCATATACGCCGTCTGTTGCGGCAATAGTGCATTGTGGCGAGCAACACAATCAGTGCCGGCAGTGCCATGCCGAGAGTGAAGAATGTGGCGCAGATGTACAGTAGTTTGATTTTGTTAAGACGGTTGTAGCGGTCGAAACGGTTTTTGATGCTCGGTGTGAATGCGAGAAAAAGCACATAGAGCAGCAGGATTGCGGCAGCGGAGCCTGCCAGAGACATATAGCCATAGAATGCATTGTAGTTTTCTTGCTTCTCGTCGTTCTCGTATTTTGATTTGAGCTCAGCCACAGCACCGGGGGTGGTGAGCAGGGAGTCGATGCGGGCAACCGCTGAAAGCATACCGCTGTCGTAGTCGCCTTCGCGGAAATGCGGCACCATGCTGTCGCGGATTATGCGTCCGCAGATGATGTCGGGGAGAATGCCCTCTGCTCCGTATCCGTTGCGTATCACGGCTTTGCGTTCTTCTGTGCTGACAAGCACCAGCACGCCGTTGTTGTTGTCCTTCTTTCCGATGCCCCAATGGCGGAACAGTGCCGTTGCATAGTCGTCGATGTCGTTGCCGTCGATAGAGTTGACCACCACTGCCACTACTTCAGCCGACGATGACTGCCAAATGTGGGCGATGCTTCGGTTGAGACTGTCGACGGTGGCTTGGCGCAGCACTCCGTCGGGGTTGGACACATATTGGGTCTTGTCGGTCAGGTGCACGTTGGGTATTTCCTCAATGCTGTATGCCATGGCTGCGACCGCAGTCATGGTGATAAGAATTATTGTGGTTGAAAGTCTTTTCAAGTACATAGTTTTGATATTGTTTATACTGCCGGCAGGCTCAAGCCGTTGAGCTTGCGGAAAAGGTCGAGGGCATAGACGTCGGTCATGCCGGAGATGTGGTCGAGCACTGATTGTATCTTGCCGTAGGTTGTCGGCGAGCTGGTGTCGTATTGGTGTGGTATGCGGCTGAGCAACAGGCGAGAATAGTTTTTTTCAGGAAGCAGCACTGCGTCAATCAGCCGGTCGAGCAGGAACGTGATAATCTGGTTTCCGGCAAGCTCGATGTCGACAACGTCGGGCGAGTTGTAGATTTTTCTCCAAGCCGTGCGTGAGCATTCGGCGTAGCCGTTGCGTGCCACCGGCGATATGTGGTCGATCAGGCATCCCTCAAATTCACCGTTTAGGATGCATTCTTCGTTGTCGACAAACACTTTTGCGCATTCGCCAACCAATTCTCCCACCACACACGACCGAAGGTATGCCACTTTCTCATTGTCGTCGTCGATGTTGTCAAGCACACCGGTTATGTGCCTGCAGCGCTCGGGATTGAAAAATCCGGTGAGCAATGTGGTCACTTCCTCGATGCCTAAGATTTTAAGCTTGTGGGCGTCCTCTATGTCCATCACCTGATAGCAGATGTCGTCGGCAGCCTCCATCAGATATACAAGCGGATGGCGTGCAAACACGTCGGCCGATTTCTCGATGAGCCCGAGCTCGGTGGCAACCATGCGGAAGCAGTCGAGTTCTGACTTGAAAAATCCGAATTTGCCGTGTTTTGGTGTTGTTGTCGACGTGTATGGATATTTTACGATGGCAGCGAGCGATGAATAGGTCATGGCAAGTCCGCCCTCGCGCCGTCCGCGGAATTGGTGGGCGAGCAGACGGAATGAGTTGGCGTTGCCGTCGAAGTTTACAAAGTCGTTCCACTCGGCTTCGGAGAGCAGAGGCTTAATGGTTTGTCCACGCCCCTCTGAGAAGTATGTCGCTATGGTGCGTTCGCCGGAGTGTCCAAAAGGGGGATTGCCCATATCGTGGGCAAGGCATGCGGCGCCTACAATTTCAACAATGTGGCTGAGCTTCTCGGCGGCGGCAGTGCCTGCATATTTTGGTTGCAGTTGGATATACACCTCGTTGGCGAGCGATTTGCCCACACTTGACACTTCCAGACTGTGTGTCAGGCGGTTGTGGACAAAGATGCTGCCAGGTAGCGGAAACACTTGCGTCTTGTTCTGCAATCGGCGGAAAGGGGATGAAAAGACAAGCCGGTCAAAGTCGCGCTGGAAATCGCTGCGCGTTTGTGCCGACGAGGTGCGGTAGCGCTCCATTCCGAGCCGCTTGTTGCAGATGAGGCGTTCCCACTGCATTGCTTGTTTCGTGGAATCTGTCATTTACAAATAAACTATTGTTGTTTTGGCAACTATAGTGCAAAATTAGCGATATGCGTGCAATTTTCCAAATTGCATAAAATGAAAAAGTGACGCCTACTTCTCCACTGTGATGCGGATGTCGTATGCCATAAGTTTGTAGCTTATGCTGTAGGGTGTTGCCGGACGGTTGGGCTTGCGTGAGTTTGCATAGTAGAAGGAGTGCTGCTTGTCGAAAGTGCGGATGCTCAGCTGCCGCATTTGCCCGGAAGGAATGTCGCACGGCACTTCATAGGTTGCTTCTTTTATGATTTGTCCGGTCAGTGCGTTTGTATACTGGAACTTCAGCGTCAGGTGTGAAATGAGGAAAGGCGTCTGGTTGTCGACAAAGAACGACTCAAATGCGTCGTTGACCGTCTTCTTGTAGCCCGACAGGATTATTTTGTCGGCAAACGAAGCGGTGTCGTTTTCCGCATTGATTGTCTTCATCAACAATGCCTTTTCCGAGATGCCTGCCACAGGACGTGTGGTGTTGGTTTTAGCCGACGCCAAAAGGGCAATGACTGCAGAGAATATGATAAACGCTTGACGCATAGTCTTAGAATATTAAGATTTCTTTTTTGTCTTCAATTTTGTGGAGACCGGGCGTTATTTCGGTCGATTGGATTTGAGGGTAAACTCTCACTCCTCCGAACACCGATGGCAGAAAACGCGTCAGGTTTACGGATATGTGCATTTTCAGACGTCGTTTTTGGATGAGTATCGATCCGTTGCCCAGTTCTGCCACGCATTCCACAGGAGATGTCAGCCTGTCACCGTCGACCACAGAGTAGAGCCACATTCGCATCTTTGATTTGTTTGCCGTTGTGGTCAGATAGCCGATTACGGTGCCGCAGTCGATGGCTTCGTTTTCCGCCTCTACGGCAATAAGCTGATAGTTGAATTCCGATGATTTCCTGATTGCCACCACCATTTGTTCCTCTGGATAGTTCCATAGTCCGGTCAGGTTGTCGGTCGTTCCGTCGAGGATTCTGCGCGTGGCGTCGATGCGCGAGGCATAGCCCGGCAGCACCGTCGCTGTGTCGGGGATTTCAATTGCCGCTGCGCTTTGGAAGCAGGCAATGAATGCAGCCAGTATGTAGGCGGCAGCGAGGCGCATTTATCGGAATTTATATTGAAGGCCGAAACTGAACACTTCCTTGAATTGCCAATGAGAATTGTTGCTGTCGGTAATCTTCTGTGAGTCGTCGAAGCGCACGTGGGCATAAATCTGCGTTGACAGAAATTTGTTGATTGAGAAGCTCAGAGTGGTTTCCCAGTCGCCTTGCAGATACGAATAGTCGGAGAATGCGAATATGCGCGAGCTGAGCGAGATGTTGCGGGTCATTGCCCATCCGAATTTCACTTCACCGCTCGAACCGACCTGATGCTCTAATTTGTCGGGGTGGAGCATTTCGCCGTTGTCGTCGAGCAGCTTGTAGTTGGCGCGCCACATTTTCATATTGTAGGAAAGTGGCGACAGCGAGGCGTCGAACGCCACGTTGCCACGTTTGTTCTTTGTGCTGTATGCCATACCGATACCGGCGTTGAGTTCGCCCGGAGTGAGCAGCGACGCCGTCATCTTCCACGTGTTGGTCTGGAAGTTTTGCAGCAGCTGTGTCTTGAACTGCATGTTCATGCTGTAGTAGAACTTTTTGGTAGCCTTGACACCGAACTGCATGTTCAATTGAAACAAATCCTCGTTGATATTGTAGCCTCTCAGCTCGTCGGCGGGAGCCGAGTTGACACCGAGTTTGTATTGCGTGGTCAAGTCAAACAGCAAGCGAGGGTGCAGTGTTTGGTTCAGTTTTAAATTGTACCACAGATGAGCCAGAAGGTTGATGTTTTTTTCGCCGCCTTGATACCAGTTGTCGGTCATATACGCTTGTGAGAACTGTAGCGTGGCGTCGAAGGCGTGTATCCAGTTTTTGCGTTTCAAATTATGTTCGGGAGCGGCTTCCGGAACTTCGAGTTTGCGCACCTCGATGGTAAGGATGTTTTTCTTCACGTCGAGTTTCGCCTCATATTGTTTCGGAGGCTCGGGCAGCATACTCAGGTTGTAGGGGACGAGCCATGGCGATTCCACGGCGAGACGTTGCAGATGCTCGTTCTCGAAGCGGTTTCGCCAAGAGAGGTTTTCAATCCATTCATTGTCGATTTCTATTGTCGGCATTTCGTGTTTTGTCAGCGATGCGACTGTGTCGGGCTGTTCCAGAGCCATCGGCTGTATCATCTTGTATGACGTGAACACCACTGGCAGAAACATGATGTCTGGACGGTTGTTGTCGGAGAGGGCGGCGATGGAGTCGGCGGTGTGAAGGAGAGATTCCGAATTGTCCACAGCGACGATTTTGCATTCGGGTGTTGTCCCTTTCTTCAACTTATTTGCCAGAGAGCGGCTGTTGAAGTAATTTTGGGCGGATGCTGTGACAGCCATTGCAGCCAGCAGCGTGAAGGACAGTGCGTATTTTAATATTCTCATTGTTTTGGATTGTCGTTTTTTTGTTTGTCAAGCACTTCGAGTGCCTTCTCAATATCGCGGCGGAAAACGAATATACGGGTCATTCCCAAAGACGTCCCTGGCATGGCGAACACTGTCGACAGCATTTCGCCAACTATTTCCGAAGGTATGCCGTATTCATCCAGCACGCCCTTGACTATGTGGGCGTCGGGGATTGGCATAGAGCCTAAAAGAATCAAATCATCGGGTTTGTTCATATCGCAGATATTTTTATGCAAAGATAATGCAAATTGAATGCATTATATCAAGCTTGCTCAATTTTCTTTTCCGAAGCGCCGCCTATTTTATCACGAGTTGGTGTCCAGAATAGTATATCATAAACAACTCCGCTCGCATAATATGTTTGCAGGCGGAGTTGTCTATGTCGTTGATGTAATAAACCTGTCGGCTCTTATTTTATGCCGTTGCGGTCGAGCGCGCGGCGATAGCGTGCGGCGTTTTGCGGATGTTCGGCATACGAAGCTGAGAAATTGTGGCTTCCGGAGAAATCCTCCTTTGCACACATATAGATATAATCGTTCTGAGGCGCGTTGAGCACAGCGTCGAGTGTTGATTTCTCAGGCATTCTGATAGGACCCGGCGGCAATCCCTCCACGAAGTAGGTGTTGTATGGCGACTGCGTTTTTATATGCTCCAGCGTGATGCGTCGCAGGGTCGGGTCGCCGACTGCAAACTTGGCGGTCGGGTCGCTTTGCAGTTTCATGCCTTTCTCAAGACGGTTGAGGTATAGCCGCGCTATGGTGGCTTTTTCCGGTTTATAGGCGGTTTCGGAGTCGACGATTGATGCCAATGTTGACACCTCCACCTTGGTCAGACCCAATTTCTGAGCCTTCTTTTCGCGGTCGGTTGTCCAGAAAGCCTTGTATGCCGAGTTCAGTTTGTTCAGCAGATTGTCGGCTGTTATCGACCAGTAGACTTCATAGGTGTCGGGGATGCACATTGCTGGGATTGTTTGCTGGTTGAATCCGAGCGACTGGCAATAAGTGCTGTCGGTCATCAGTTTCAGCAGGTCGTCTTTTTTGAGAGCCAGTTGCTTCGACGCATTTTCAGCAAATTCATCCACCGTGCGCACATTGTTGAATGTGAATTTAATTGGAGTCTGCGCCCCCGACGACAGTGCCTTCCACAATGACAGTGCGCTCATTCCTTTTTCCACCTTGTACGCACCGATGCGTGTCGACGGGTCGATGTCGCGCACGGCAGTCAGCAATTCCACTTTGTCGGCAATGCTTTTCCCGAATCGTGCGGCGATGGTGTCAGTCAGTTGCTCTTTTGTCATTTCCGGACGCACATACAGCATTCCATCCCGCTCGGCGCTTGCCGTCAGCAGAGAAATCAGCAATGCCGCGCCTGCCATGATGATGACAAGCGCGACAATGAGTGCGATAAATTTTTTACGTTTAGTTTGTTCTGACTTTTTCAGAGTCTTTTTCTTCTTCATATTTCAAATATAGTAATAACCTAAATTCCGTAGCACAGAATCGTATAGTAACGCGGATATCCTCCGTCCGATGTCATGTGGTTGTAGGCAAGCGACACGTAGTGGCTGCCGTTGCGGTCATACCAAGTGACTGTTTTCTCTCCGTTGCGGTATTTTTGCGTTGCCGGCAATCCGTATTGGCTGCATATTTGCGAATATAGATTGTCGAAGCGCGAAGAGTCGTAGCCATAGGTCGACTGATAAAGTCTGGCAGACTGCATTCGTCCGCTTGAATCGTAGATAACAACACCGTCGTCCCACGAATAGTTCATCTCATAGACATTTCTCAGATAAACCTCGTTGTTGTTGTAGCCGTCGATGTAGTATCCGTCTCTGCGCAGATTGTCGATGCTGATGTTGATACTGATGCCGAACGGAAGTCCGAACACGGCGGTCAACATAGGTGCGGTAGGACATGGTCTGAACGCAGGCGGCGGCACTGGACGCGGGGCTGGCCGTACTATAGGCCGGTATGGGCGTGGTGGCGGTGGCGTTGGATGAAATCCGTGGTGATGGTTTGTCGAGCCTGGATTCCCCGGATGTCCGTAATGCCCGGGATTTCCAGGATTCCCCGGATGTCCGTGGTGGCTGCTGTTCGGGCGGTCGTAACGGTCGTTGCCTGGACGGTCGTAACGGTTGTTGCCTGGACGGTCATGACGGTCGTTGCCCGGTCGGTCGTGATGCTTGTTGTCCGGACGGTCGTGACGGTTGTTTCCTGGTTGTCTTTGCGGATTGCTGTCGGGACGGCGTCCTCCGCCGGGGTTTCCGGTGGTTGTTCCTCCGCGGTAGCCGGTGTGCTGTGCTACCATATCGGTTGCCGGCATCGATAATGCCAGAGCCAGTACCATTGCCAAATAATTCATCCGTTTCATAATTCTATAATTTGGGTTGTTAGTATCTATGACCACGAAAAAGTCCGATGGTTTAACTATGAATTGTTAAAATGTTAAATTTTACGGATGGTCGGTTTGTATTGTTGCGCACTGTTGTCAGTCTTCAAAATTTGCTGCAAGTCCGCCTTGCGACGTTTCTTTGTAGAGGCTTGGCAGGTCGTGTCCTGTGCGCTTCATCACCTCGACCACTTGGTCGAAACTCACGCGGTGGCGTCCGTCGGTGAAGTTTGCATAAGAGTTGGCGTCGAATGCACGGGCGGCGGCGAAGGCGTTGCGCTCGATACAAGGAATCTGCACAAGGCCGCACACGGGGTCGCACGTCAGTCCGAGGTGGTGTTCGAGTCCCATCTCGGCTGCATATTCAATTTGCGATTCGGTGCCGCCAAACAGCTGGCAGGCAGCGGCTGCCGCCATGGCGCATGCCACGCCCACTTCTCCTTGACATCCCACTTCCGCACCAGATATTGATGCGTTGGTTTTGGCAACGTTGCCGAAGAGTCCGGCGGTGGCAAGAGCCCGCACAATGCGCTCGTCGCTGATGTCGTGGGCTGTCTTGATGTGGTAGAGCACGGCTGGCATCACGCCGCACGACCCACATGTTGGAGCGGTGAC
>ENA-OPEZ01000274-OPEZ01000274.1-human-gut-metagenome-genome-assembly--contig:-NODE-274-length-15597-cov-1.758718_pt1 | contig 15597 bp, 7 predicted proteins | sample MGYA00241307_ERZ501548 | MGnify/ENA primary metagenome ERZ501548 (study PRJEB25962, sample SAMEA1969296) | human gut metagenome | biome: human gut; feature: human-associated habitat; material: faeces... | reverse complement strand
GGAACGAGGCGTCCCAGGCGAGGGCTTCGGCGGTGGAGCATGCCACGCTCGGCACGCTCGGCACGCTGCGAGCCGCACTGTCGGACGGGAAATATCCTTCAAAGATGGTGCGGTAGTAATATTCTTCCTTGTTCTGCGGCGGGTTGATGGGGAATCGTTCTGCCGCATGCGCCATCTGTTCGTCGGTGACGGCTGCTGCAGTCACTTCTTTGAGGGTGTCGATCCAGCTGTAGCCCACTCCGTCGGAAAATTGCTCTTTCTGTCGCCAAGCGACGCTCTCTGGGAGCATGTCGGCAAAGGCTTCGCGGACTATGCGCTTCTCGATGGTTTTGCCGGGACACATCTTGGATTCCGGATTGAGCCGCATCGCAACGTCAAGAAATTCTTTGTCGAGAAACGGCACGCGTCCTTCAACGCCCCATGCCGACAGCGACTTGTTGGCGCGCAGACAGTCGTAGAGGTGCAGCTTCGACAGCTTGCGCACGGTCTCTTCATGAAATGCGCGTGCGTCGGGAGCTTTGTGGAAGTAAAGGTAGCCTCCAAACACTTCGTCGGCGCCTTCGCCGCTGAGCACCATCTTTATGCCCATGCTCTTGATTACGCGGGCGAGCAGATACATCGGCGTGGAGGCGCGAACGGTGGTGACATCGTAGGTCTCGATGAAATATATCGCATCGCGCACGGCGTCGAGACCCTCCTGGATAGTGTAGTTGATTTCGTGGTGCACAGTGCCTATATAGTCTGCCACTTCACGGGCTTTTGCCAAATCGGGCGCACCTTTCAATCCTACGGCAAAAGAGTGGAGTTGAGGCCACCATGCCTCTTTCTTGTCGTCGGTCTCGATGCGGCGTGCGGCAAATTTTTTGGCAATGGCGGAAATTACCGAACTGTCGAGTCCTCCGGAAAGCAGCACACCGTAGGGCACGTCGCTCATCAGCTGCCGTCTGACGGCGTCTTCAAGGGCGTCGTGCAGGGCTTTTACATCGGCGGTGTTGTCTTTGACGGCGTCGTAGCTCATCCAGTCGCGTTTGTACCAGCGGACCATCTTGCCTTCGCTGCCGCGGTAGTAATGTCCTGGCAAAAATGGCTCATACTCGTCGCAGAAGCCTTCAAGGGCTTTGAGCTCGCTGGCGCAGTACACGCGCCCTTCGTTGTCATGGCCTATGTAGAGCGGAATCACGCCTATGGGGTCGCGGGCAATGAGGAAATCATCGGTTTCCTCATCATACAGTGCGAAGGCGAAGATGCCGTTGAGGTCTTCGAGAAAGTCGATGCCTTTGTCGCGGTAGAGCGCAAGGATCACCTCGCAGTCAGACCCTGTGGCAAAGTCGTATTTGCCTTCGTAGCGCTGGCGGATGTCGCGGTGGTTGTAAATCTCGCCGTTGACTGCAAGAATCTGCTTGCGGTCGGGGGAGAACAATGGTTGGCCGCCACTTTCGGGGTCGACGATTGAAAGACGTTCGTGGGCGAGAATGGCCGACTTGCCGCAATAGATGCCGCTCCAGTCAGGACCGCGGTGGCGTATTTTTTTTGACATTGCCAATGCCTTGGGACGCAATGCCGAAACGTCGCTCTTGATGTTGAAGATTGCTGCTATACCACACATGATAGTATCGTTTTTTTAGACTTGTTTGGTTTTAAGATATTTGTCGATGTCGGCTGCCGCTTGGCGTCCGGCGGCAATGCACCGCACCACAAGACTTGCCCCTGTGGCTGCGTCGCCTGCCACAAACACGTTGTCGGGCAATTCGGGTTGCTGGGGCTTAAGAAATCCCATGGCGAGCAACACAAGGTCAGCGTCGATGACTTCCTTTTTGCCGGTGGGTTTCATCAGCGGGCGTCCGCCTTCGGGGTTTGGCGTCCATTCCACTTCCTCCACCTCCACTCCGATGACATTGTTGTCCTTGCCGATGAATCTGGTCGACGACAGACACCACCTTCGCTCGCAGCCTTCCTCATGGCTCGAACTTGTGCGCAGCACTTGCGGCCACTGTGGCCATGGGGTGGCTGGGTTGTTGCCTACCGGAGGCTTCGGCATGATTTCAATCTGCGTCACAGCCACGGCGCCTTGACGGATGCTCGTGCCTATGCAGTCGCTGCCGGTGTCGCCTCCGCCGATAACCAGCACTCGCTTGCCTTTTGCCGTCACCCGCTCGTCGGCTGAGAATGTCTGTCCGGCAAGCACCCGGTTTTGTTGGCTCAGCAGGTCGAGCGCGAAATGCACACCGTTGAGGTCGCGTCCGGGAATGTTGAGGTCGCGCGCCTGGGGGGTGCCTGTGCAGACGGCATAGGCATCGAATCCCTTGGGAAGATTGAGGATGTCGATGTCGGCATTCACCTCAAAAGTTATGCCTTCTGCCTTCATCACATCGACGCGGCGGTCTATGATGGCTTTGTTGAGCTTGAAATTGGGAATGCCGAAGCGGAGCAGTCCTCCAACAGCCTCGCGGCGTTCGAACACGGTGACGTCGTAGCCGCGGCGGTTCAATTGGTTGGCTGTTGCCAGTCCGGCGGGACCGCTGCCCACTACCGCCACTTTTTTGCCGTTGCGTTGATACTGCCGCGGCACCACATATCCTTCGCGGAATGCTGTCTCGGCAATTGCGCCCTCGTCTTCGCGGATGGTGACAGGAGCGTCGACGGCAAGTTTAAGCACACAGCTCTTCTCGCACAGGGCAGGGCATATGCGTCCGGTGAATTCCGGAAAATCGTTGGTCAGCGACAGTATTTCATAAGCCTCGTGCCAGTTGCCTCTGTAGATGGCGTCTTGAAATTCCGGAGGGCGGTTGCCAAGCGGACATGCCCAGTGGCAGAACGGCACGCCGCAGTCCATGCAGCGGGATGCCTGCAGGCGGCGTTCGGATGTGTTGAGGGTTTGTTCCACTTCTCCGAAGTCACGGATACGGTCGTGGATGGGGCGATAGCCCGCCTCCTGGCGTGGTACGGTAAGAAAAGCCTTAGGATTACCCATATATGTTGTTTTGTTTTATCGGTTGGGAAAATAAGTTAATAGTCACGCTGCACCTCGGCGATTTTCTGTTGTAGTTTGAGCATCTGTTCCTCGGCAAGCACCCGCTTGTATTCGATAGGTGTCACCTGTATGAAGTCGTCGACATACCGGTTCCATTCATCAAGCATCTGGCGTGCCAGCGCGGAGCCGGTGTAGCGGTAGTGCTGACGAATGAGCTCGTGCAGCTCCTTGCGTGCCGAGGAGTCTTCGATGAGCGAGAGTTCAACCATCTCCATGTTGCAGAAGTAGTCAAACTTGCGGTCGGGATCCCAAACGTATGCCACGCCGCCGCTCATGCCGGCTGCGAAATTGCGTCCGGTTGCTCCGAGCACCACAACGCGTCCGCCGGTCATATATTCGCAACAGTGGTCGCCGACACCTTCAACAACGGCAATGGCACCTGAATTGCGCACGGCAAAACGTTCGCCGACACGGCCGTTGATATAAACCTCGCCGCTTGTGGCTCCATAAAGGAGCGTGTTGCCGGCAATGGTGTTTTTCTCTGCCGCGAAATGGCTTCTGACTGGGGGTGCCACGGCGATGCGTCCGCCGCTGAGTCCTTTGCCGAGATAGTCGTTGGCCTCGCCCTCAAGCTTGAAGCTTATGCCATGGGCGAGAAATGCTCCGAAGCTTTGTCCTGCAGAGCCTTTGAATCTGACGGAAATGCTCTCGTCGGGCAGACCCTCGTTGCCGAATTTGTCGGCAATCAATCCCGACAGCATCGCGCCTACAGCGCGGTCGGTGTTGGCGATTGCATATTCGAGCGACACTTCTTTGCCGTTGCTGATAGCTGGATCGGAGGCTGTTATGATTGTGCGGTCGAGCACTCTGTCGATGTCGTGCATCTGCGCTTCTGTGTGGCGTATGCTTGCGTCTCCGCTTTCTTTATGCAGCAGGCGGGAGAAGTCGAGCAGTTCTGACTTCTGGCTGACTGCTTTGTCTATCTCAATCAAATCGGTGCGGCCTATGATGTCGTTGAATTTCCGGAATCCCATCTCTGCAAGATATTCACGCACCTCTTCGGCGAGAAAGCGGAAATAGTTGACCACGTGGTCGGCATGTCCGCGGAAGTGAGCCCTCAGTTCAGGATTCTGTGTGGCAACGCCCATAGGACAGGTGTTTGAGTGGCATTTGCGCATCATCACGCATCCCAATACGATAAGCACTGTCGTGCCGAATCCAAATTCCTCGGCGCCGAGCAACGCCATGCTCACGATGTCGTGTCCGGTTTTCATTTGGCCGTCGGTCTGAAGGCGCACTTTGCCGCGCAGCCCGTTGCGCACGAGCGTCTGCTGCGTCTCGCTCAGACCAATCTCAGGCGAGATTCCGGCATACCGCATCGATGAAGCCGGCGACGCTCCTGTGCCTCCCTCGGCTCCTGAGATTACAATCAGGTCGGCCTTTGCCTTTGCCACACCCGCCGCGATGGTGCCGACTCCGCTTTCCGCCACGAGTTTCACGCTGATGGCTGCGCGCGGATTGACATTCTTAAGGTCGAAAATCAGTTGCGCGAGGTCTTCGATTGAGTAAATGTCGTGGTGCGGTGGCGGAGAGATGAGTGAGATGCCTGGAATGGAGTGGCGTGTGCGGGCAATCACCTCATTGACTTTGAATCCGGGCAATTGTCCTCCCTCGCCGGGTTTCGCTCCCTGTGCCACCTTTATTTGAATCTCCTCGGCGTTGACCAGATATTCCGTTGTGACGCCGAAGCGGCCGGAGGCAATCTGCTTTGTCTTGCTCGACAGCGACACTCCGTCGACCGCCTCGTGGAAGCGGCTGCTGTCCCCGCCGCCTTCGCCCGTATTGCTGCGTGCGCCGAGTCGGTTCATTGCCAGGGCAAGCGCCTCGTGGGCTTCCTTGCTGATGGCTCCAAACGACATTGCTCCAGTTACGAAATGCTTTACAATTTCTTCTACCGGCTCCACTTCGTCAATCGGAATCGGATTTTTCTTGAACGTGAAGAAGTCGCGCAGAAATATCGGTTCTGCTTTGTGGTCGGCGGCGGTTGTGAATTCTTTGAATTTATAGTAGTTGCCTTGACGGGTGGCAAGCTGCAGCAGTGCAATCGTTTCAGGATTCCAGGCGTGGCGCTCGCCGTCTTTGCGATATGAGAACTGCCCGATGTTTGGCAGAATCTCGTCTTCGTCTTTAATGGAGAAGCCATCATCGTGGAAATGCGTGTAGCTGTCGGCGATTTCCTTCAGGCGGATACCTCCGATGGACGATGTCTGTGTCCCGAAATAGTTGCGCAGCAGCTCCTCGCTGACTCCTACAGCCTCGAAAATCTTTGCTCCGCGGTAGGAACGGATGGTGCTGATGCCCATCTTGCTCATTATTTTGTAGAGACCCTTGCAAAGAGCCTTGATGTAGTTGCTTTCAGCCGTTTCGTAGTTCATCTGCACATCGCCGCGCTTCACCAGGTCGTCGAGCACGGCGAATGCCATATAAGGGTTGATGGCGCTTGCTCCATAGCCAAGCAGCAGTGCGGCATGCATCACCTCCCTGATCTCTCCGCTCTTGACGATAAGAGCGGTCTGCACACGTTTCTGCACCGAAATCAGATGATGGTGCACAGCACTCACCGCCAGCAACGACGGAATTGCCACATGGTCGCGGTCGACGCCCTCGTCGGTCAGTATTATGTAGTTCACACCGTCGTCGACCGATGCCTCGGCGCGGCGGCACAGCTCATAGATGGCTTCCTGCAGCCCGGCGGTGCCTTTTGCCGCATCAAACAGCATTGGCAGCTTCACGGTGTTGAATCCCTTGTATCGGATATTGCAGAGAATGTCGAGCTGGGTGTTGGTCAGCACGGGGTGGGGCAGACGCACCATCTTGCAGTGCGACTCGCTTGGCAAAAGGATGTTCATGCCCACAGCGCCGATATATTCTGTCAGCGACATCACCAGCTGTTCGCGGATTGGGTCTATGGCAGGGTTTGTCACCTGTGCAAACTGCTGACGGAAGTAGTTGAACAGCAGTTGCGGACGGCTGCTCAACACGGCAAGCGGCGTGTCGTTGCCCATAGAGGCAGTAGGCTCCGACCCGTTCTCGCACATAGGCTTTATGGTGCGTTCCACGTCTTCGCGTGTGAATCCGAAAGCACGCAGCTTTCTGCCGAAGAGACTGACGGCATTGTCCACTTTGCGTCCGCTGCGTAGCGTGTGCAGCTCGATGCGGTTTGTCGACAGCCATTGTCGGTATGGGCGTGCGGCGGCAAGCTGTGCTTTCAGCTCGCCGTCATAGTATATCTTGCCTTCCTGTGTGTCGACAAGCAGAATTTTGCCAGGTTGCAGACGTCCTTTTTCTTCGATGTCGGCAGGTTCGATGTTGATTACTCCAGCCTCGCTCGCAACCACCATCATACCGCCTTTCGTAATCAGATAGCGCGCCGGACGCAGACCGTTGCGGTCGAGCATTCCGCCGGCATAACGCCCATCGCTGAAAAGAAGTGCCGCCGGTCCGTCCCACGGTTCCATAAGGATGGAGTGGTATTCATAAAACGCTTTCAAATCCTCGCTGATAGGATTCTTGTCGTTGAACGACTCCGGCACGAGCATTGCCATGGCGTGCGGCAGACTTAGTCCCGACATTACGAAGAATTCCAGCACATTGTCGAGCGAGGCGGAGTCGCTCATGCCCGGTTGGATGATTGGACGTATGTCCTTGACGTTGCCCAACGCCGGCGTCGACAGCACGCTTTCTCTTGCCTCCATCCAGGCGCGGTTGCCGCGGATGGTGTTGATCTCGCCGTTATGCGCCAGCAGACGGAACGGCTGTGCCAAACTCCAGGTTGGAAACGTGTTGGTGCTGAAGCGGGAGTGCACCAACGCCAGCCCGCTTGTGAAATATGGTTGTGTGAGGTCTTTGAAATACTCGCGCACCTGGGTTGACGAAAGCATACCCTTATAAATGATGTTCTTGCTTGACAGCGACACGATATAGAAGTCCTTGTCGTCGATGCGGCGCTCGATGCGTTTGCGCACAAGATATAACGTGCGCTCAAAAGTGTCGGTGTCGGTAACTCCGGTAATGAAAATCTGCTTTATGTCGGGTTCTGTGTCGCGGGCGTCTTTGCCGAGAATCTCTGAGCGTACGGGCACATTGCGCATGTGCATCAACTGCAGTCCCTCACGCTCCACTTCTTCAATCACGATTCCCATAATTGCGGCTTGGCGTTTCTCGTCTTTCGGCAGAAACACCAGTCCGGTGCCGTATTTGCCTTTCTCCGGCACTGGAATGCCTTGAAGAAGAATGAATTCGTGTGGAATCTGAATCATAATCCCGGCGCCGTCGCCTGTCTTGTTGTCGGCACCCTCTGCGCCGCGGTGCTTCATGTTTTCAAGCACTGTCAGGGCCGCATCGACCAGTTCGTGGGATTTGTCACCATTGATGTTGACGAGCATGCCCACACCGCATGCATCGTGTTCGTAGGAAGAGTCATACAGCCCCAAGGGCTGGTGACTTGGATAGTCTTTTTGGTCTATCTTCTTGGAAAAAAGATTGTTTTTGTTCAAATTTTCTTTCATAATCCCGCTTTTTTCTCTTCTTTACTTACATTTTGACTGCAAAGATATGGAAAAACATCAAGCCTGCAAACTAAATGCGACAAAAATAGCCGTTGTTGTGGAAAAAAGTTTTGCAAATACGTTGAAAATAGCAAAAAGAAAGCGAATATGGCTGAAATGTGGCATAACAGTCAGAACTGCTGCGCGCGGATGATTGTTTTATTGAAAAATAGGCTGCGGTTCGGCAAAACATTTTCAAACAAGTTTGAATGTTTTTCACTCGGCTTGCACTATCTTTGCAACGTGAAACGGATATTCGTATATATAATGTGCTTTGTCATGGCGTTTGGCGTCGCGGCAAAGAAGAAACAGACAATTGAGCCGGGATACTCTTGGCAGGTTAGCGGACCGCTCGGACTCCGCACACCGTCGACCATCGACACCCTTTATCAAGGCTATCACCGCCAGTTTGTGCCGGCGATGACTACCGACGCATACGCGACAACCGGCAATTTCGGCTGTGCCGGAGTTGACGAGATATTTTTCAACCGTGAGGAATGGTCGGAATTTCAATTTGAGGATGTGTTGAGCCATTGGCTCCACAGCGCCGACAATCAGCGCTATTACAACACTCGTGTGCCTATGACTCTGCTCGGCTACAGCTGGGGCGGCGGACGCAATTCCGGACAGGACCGGCTGAAAGGCGAGTTTTCCGGCAACGTCAACAAGCGGCTGCAGTTTGGTGCCCAACTCGACTATCTTTATTCAAAGGGCGGCTATGACCGTCAGGCTCTGAAAAATTTCGGCTGGGGTTTCTCGTCATCGTATATCGGCGACCGATATGACATGCACGCCATGTTTTTCAGCTACAATTCGCTGAATCATGAAAACGGCGGCATCACCGACGATCTTTACATCAGCGACCCTGCACAACTGCAGGGCGGCGACTCTAAGATTGACGCCAAGGCGATACCCGTGAATCTGTCGTCGGCTTTCTCTCGCGTAAAAGGTTGGGAATTTTACATGAACCACCGCTACAAGGTGGGATACTGGCAGGAGGAAACTGTCAACGACACCACGAAACGGCGCACATACGTGCCTGTGTCGAGTTTCATCTGGACTATGGACTACAAAACCAACACCCACAAGTTCAAAAACCAAAGTGCTACCGACGATGCCAAATATTTTGCAAACAATTACCTCAGCATGGACGGCACCGACGAGGAAACAAAATATTGGCGCCTGCGCAACACTTTCGGAATAGACCTTATCGAGGGTTTCAAGAAGAACGCCAAATTCGGACTGTCGGCTTATGCCACCCATGAGCTGCGCCGCTACACGCAGGTTGTCGACACTATGCTCACAAGCCAATATAAACCAGAGGGATTGACTCCGTTTCCTTCGTTCGGCATTGACCACAGCAAGACGGAGAATCTGTTGTGGGTGGGCGGACAGCTGACCAAGCAGCGCGGATCGGTGCTGACATACTCGGCGACGGCTCAGTTCGGACTTGTAGGTCCGGTGGCTGGCGACATCGACATCAGCGGCGTTGTGAGCACACGCTTCCGTCTTTTCGGCGACACCGTGCGCATCACGGGCGAAGGATTTTTCAAGAACACCGAAGCGCCATATCTGCTAAAGAACTATATTTCAAACCATTTCGCCTGGAAAAACGATTTCGGCAAGATTCGCCGCGTGCGCGTGGGCGGCACACTCGACATTCCACACACTTGGACTTCATTTTCTGCCGGTGTCGAAAACCTGCAGAACTATGTCTATTTCAACAACGACGCTCTCCCTGCTCAAGAGAGTGGCAGCGTACAAGTGTTGTCGCTGCGCTTGAAACAGGACTTGCATTTCCGCGCGTTCAATTGGGAAAACTCCGTGACATATCAGACTTCAAGCAAGGAAGAGGTGCTGTCGCTGCCCAAACTGGCGGTCTACAGCAACCTGTACTTCCAGTTCAAGATTGCCCGAGTGCTGCACGTCAACCTCGGTGTGGACTGCAGCTACTATACACGCTACTACGCTCCGGCTTACCAACCAGCCACAATGGCGTTCCACACCCAGCATGAGAAACTCATCGGCAACTATCCGCTGATGAACGCATATGCCGACTTCAAGTTGAAGAAGACCAGATTTTTTGTGATGTACAGCCACTTGAACCAAGGGTTGTTCGGCGGAAAGGAGTATTTCTCAGCCCTTCACCATCCAATAAATCCAAGCCGTTTCCAACTCGGCCTGTCGGTTGATTTCGCGAACTGACAAACCACAAACTGGCATCGCTATGAAGACACCAATGCTGATGAAGCCCAAATTGAAAATCTATGCGGCACTGCTTGTCGCCACCATAGCACTGATGGTGGCTCTCGGACGCTGCAGCCGCCAATATGCGTCGAAGGAAGCACAGAGCAGCGGCGGCGACACCATCGATGTGGCTATAGAGTATTCTCCCCTGTCGCTGTACATGTATGCCGACACCCTCGGCGGATTCAGCCACGACCTGCTGAATCTAATTGCCAAGCGCGAGCATCTGCACATCAAATTCCATCCGATGACGTCGCTCGACGGAAGCCTGAAGCAGCTGCGCGAGGGAACGGTCGACATCGTAGCGGCACAAATGCCGTCGACAAGCGATTTCAAGCAACAATATCTCTTTACCGACGCTGTGGCTATCGACAAGCAGGTGCTTGTGCAACGGCGCGGAAAAGACGGCTCTGTGGCTGTAAAGTCGCAACTTGACCTTGCCGGCAAGACGGTGTGTGTGGCAAACGGGTCGCCTGTGGCTACACGCATTGCCAATCTGGCGCGCGAAATCGGCGACAGCATCCATGTGCGTACGCTCGACAAGAGCCAGGAACAGCTGTTTCTGCTTGTAGCGGCAGGCGACGAGCTTTATGCCGTGGTCAGCGACAACACAGCGCGCAGCCTTGCCGTCCGCTATGCCGACATCGACATCAGCACCGCCATCAGCTTCAACCAATTCCAGGCATGGGCTATGGCAAAAAACGACACCGTCCTGCTGCAGCGCATGAACAAGTGGCTGCACAACGTGAGGCAAACCGATGAATACAAGCAATTGAGGAAACGATACAATCTTTGAAAAAATGGAAATCAGAATAGATGATTTGAAGCGTATGCTTCCAAATCCTGACGCCGGGCATCCAACAGACGACTACTACTTGATGCTGGCACAATATGTCGACAAACTGTGGGCTGGCATGAAGGTGCTGCCAGAAGTGGGCGAAGGACTGCGCAAGCGCGTGGCACTCGACCTTGTGGGATATTTTCAAGATGTAGTGGCAGATGCCGGACTTTGGCGTTCGTTTGTCAAAATGTGCCGTCATCTCTACGGGCGTCCAGTGCCGTTCTACGATGAGCCTGACGGATATGTCGACGCGGAGCTGAATCAAATCGACGTGCAGTTCATTGCCTGGTACTCGCTGGAGTCGCACCTCGGCTTCATGGGACTTGTGTCGCCCGTCGACAGCGACCTGCTGCGGTTGTCGCATCAGGTCTACCGCCTGTTCGCATACATCTACGATGACGCTCCGGCAGCATCCGATTTCAAGCCGCTTCAAGAGCTCGACCTTGACGACCGCGAGCAGGTGCACAACATCTTCCTGACATCGGGATGGCTGTTCTGGAACAGTTACTTCATGCGTCCTGTCAGCAAGCATCACTATGAGCCGGAGGTTGATGAGAATGAAGAGCTGTCGGTCGAGGAGACACTGACCGACGAGAGCCGTCTGCACACCACGTTTGAGCAGCCTACAGGACCGCTCGCACTGCTTGCCGACGAATGGCTGCGACTGATTGTCGACGACCGCATACCGGCGACGGCAAATCCGCACCGCGGTGGCGAACATAAATATTTCACCGCCTTGTGCCGTGCCCCCGGCGGCGAGCCGATAGCGTTCTGCGCCACATACGACGATTTGGAGCGTTTTCTGTCGGAGCGACTCGGATGGGGCGACGAGCCTGGCGGACATTTTCCTCACCTGCGTGGACACAACAACTTCGTAATCTATGCCGACCGCCACAAGGGAATGATTATAGCCAAGGACATAGCGCAATACGTCAACCACCCTTCAAACACGGCTTTCGACGCCACGGCAACCGATGCCCACCGCCTCGTGATGGAGCAAGGGGTATGCCCTGTCGACCTGCTCCGCTATCTGTTTGACAACGATATGGTTCCGGCCGCCCGTTGGCCGTCGGCAAAAGACACGTCGATTCTTCACGACAACTGGGACTTCCTCGCTCGCTTGTATCTGCAAAAATACTATCGGGCAGATTAAACCAAAAGCCTCTTCTGATTGTCTATAATTGAAACGACATAAGTTTTTGACTATGGACAAGATGAAAACAGTGATTGCCGCTGCGATAGTCGCCGTGGGAATCGTAGTATTGGGGTTCTGCATCAAAGCCGGACTCGGCAGTTTCCTGCAAAACCAGAGGGTAGTGACCGTGAAAGGCTTGGCTGTGCGTGAAGTGAAAGCCAACAAGGTGATTTGGCCTATTGTGTTTAAGGAACTCGGCGACGACCTGCCGAGCCTTTACAACCGCGTTGACGCCAAAAACCAGATTGTGAAGAAATTCCTGCGGTCAAGCGGCATCGAGGATTCAGAAATAAGCACAAACGTTGTGGTCACCGACCTTCAAGCCGACTCCTATAGTTCCAACCTCACACCCTATCGCTACCGCATCAATTCGGTTGTGACGGTCAACACCAAGAAGGTTGACACCGTGTTGAAACTTATCGAGAACCAGTCGTCGCTAATAGAGCAGGGCGTGGCAATCTCGTTCGACTACAGCGCCACCACACAGTTTGACTTCACAGACCTCAACACCGTGAAGCCTGAAATGATCAAGGAAGCGACGCAAAACGCTCGCAAGGCGGCGATGCAGTTTGCCGCCGACTCAGAGAGCAGCCTCGGCAAAATCAAATCGGCGTCGCAGGGACAGTTCTCTATCGACGACCGCGACCAAAACACGCCTTACATTAAGGAAGTGAGAGTGGTCACTACAATAGAATATATGCTTGAAGATTAACAATACAGACTGATTTATCAATGAAATCGCCACGCCGGAGTTTTCCAGCGTGGCGCTTTCTTATGATGGGCCGTATATGCGGATTAGTGCTTAACGACGATTTGACGGCTTTCGCAGCCCGACAATGTATAGACTTTAGCGATATACGCACCTTCGGCAAGGTCGCTTACGTTGACCACATTGGTTGTGGTGCGGGCAACGGTACGACCGTCGAGAGTGAGCACCTCAACGCCAAGAATTGTGCCGTCGGCATTGGCGATGAGCAGTTCGCTTGCTGGGTTAGGATAGATGCGCAAACCTGCGATTTCCACCTTTGCCACCCCGTCGGCAGCGGCTCCCTGCGCCACCTTGTCGAGATAGATGATGCCCTTCTTGCCGTATGCGTTGCCAACCTGCTCAACAACAAATCCCTGAAGCGTGTAGCTGCCTTCACCGATTCCTTCAAGTGAAGCCTTCACGTCTTTCCATCCGAGATAGTCGAGAGCGCCGAGCGAAACGGTTTTCTTCTCCGCTCCGTTAGCAAACACGGCTTTAAGCTGGTTGCCGCTCAAGTCGCCATAAACCTTCAGCGAAATCATGTTTGCGTTTGTAAACGCTGCCGCCGGCGCTGTGGCAAATTTCACAGCGGCGTTGCCGCCTTCCAATGCCTCAAACTCATAGTCCACCTTGTAGGCAGCCGCACCTTCAAGTTTAGTCGATGTGTTGCGTGCCACGGTCAGCGTCTTGCAGCCTGCTGCAGCCTCTTCGTCTTTCACGAGCACACCGTCAGCGTCGAGGTTGTCGACAGCCGTCACGACAGCATTGTCGACAGCGGCATCGACAGCCGTAAAGTTGAACTTCATCGGCGCAGCCAACTTGATGCCGTTTTCATCGCAGACATCGCCCGAAACCTCTACAGTGTATTGCTCACCGACAACAAGGTCTTTCGACAATTTGATTTGGAAATAACCATAGTCGTCACCAGGCTTGCTGAACTTTCTTGAACGCACAGAATAAGACTGAGCCACACCTGCGCTGTTTTTAATCACAATTTGATCCTGCAGTTTGGCGGTTGTTGGCTGACCGTTGAAACGGAACTCAACCAACGGAGTTTTATAATGTACCAAAGCACCTTCCGACGGTGAGCTTGTAGCCACCTCATACGTGTTGAAATTGTCGGTGCGGAACTGCATCACGAAGTCTTCCTTAAATTTCATACCGGCTGGATGCATAGCGTCCTTGCCGATACGCACAGTGTAGAGAGTGTTGGTGTCATAGGCGCGTTTCGGCTCGAAAACGAGACGATACTGCGAGTCTTCCCAACGGATTGTTCCCTCGACAGCAGGAGTGATGGAGAAATTCTTCTCAACCGACTCAACGTCCATATCCCAGTTGAAGTCAATCACAACGGGCACGTTGCAAGCCAAATCAGCGTCGCCTTCTTTCCATACAGGTGAATATTTCACCACTTCCGGAGCAGTCGAACGAGTGCGGTCGAGCGCAAGGTTCTGGTAAGTGACGTTGTTGGCAGTCACATCCACCTCCTGCTCAAAAGCGTCATATTCCGGATGCGACACCTTAAGTGTATACTTGCCCGGCTCCACATCCTTGAACATATACACACCGTTGAAAAGCTGGTCGGTTGTGTAGGTGTGTTTCACCGCGCCGCCCTGCAACAGTTCCACTGTTGCGCCACAAATTGGCTTCATCTTGTCGTGGCCATAGAAGATGTTGTTGTAGATAGGCTCTGTGCGGATAAGTCGGGAGTCGTAGAGCGAGCCGCAGACCACACCTGTTGCAAACGTTTCCGATGCCTTGAAGTATTCCATCACTGATTTGGTGAAGTGGTAAGCCTCAAGCCAGCAGTAATCCTTGTTGAGCAGACGGTAAGTCTCTGGAATGTAGTCGTGGTAAGAACCTTCGGAAAGCATTCCCGGCACAGTTAGCTTGCGGAGCACACCGAGTCCGACACCTACGCCCCAATCATAGAAATCGTAGTCGCCGGCGAGCCATGTGTTTGTGCTCGACCATGAAGTCACCTGATTCTCGAGCAGTTGCTTGTTGAGAATGAGCGACATCTCTTTGGCTTCTGGCGACACAGGGTCGTTTGTAAAGCCGCGGTAAAGCATCAACGGCTGGTTCACGCGGCTTGACGTACCTGTCGCGTTACTGTGGATTGAGAAGAAGAAGTCGGCACCGTAGGCATTTGCCTCTTCTCCGATTTCGTGGAGGCCACGGTCGTCGGCGGTTGTATTGGTGGTGCGCGACATCATCACTCTTGCGCCAAACTTCTGCAGCATGTCGCGGAGGTCAAGACCTTTGACAAGGTTTGAGTTCGATTCCCAATAACCTTCCGGGTCACCTTGCTTGAACGGAGGCACAGCCACGTTGCGGTCGTCACTGTCGTGTCCGCCATGACCTGGATTCACATAGATTTTCAAATCTTTCAGATTGGCCGCACCCACGCAAAGGGCTGCTGCCAAACCTAACGTTGTAACTGTCAGTTTTTTCATTTTCTTGCGGGTTTACGGTTTCTATTCAGAAATTTTGATATCCATAACGAAAAGACGACCGTCGATGGTGTTGTAGGCAATACGCGAGCCGTTGGCTGACGCCGAAGGATTCATTGTCATTGTCTCAGGCTTTGTGAGAGCGTATTTAAACGAGCCGTCGGCCTTCAGAAGCATAATCTGGCACGACTCATACTGGTGGCCGTCGTTTGTGGCGTTCTCGGCAACCACATAGTCGTTGCCAGCCCAGCGCGGAGCCTCATAGCGTCCGAGCGATGCCAGCACGTTGCCTTCAAGGTCGCACACGTATGCGCCTTTGCCGCCGGCATAGAACAGGATTTTATTGCCGTCGGGCGACAACGACTCCCACATATATGTGTGGTCGGTAGCCACTGGCTGCAGTTGCTGCTCCTTGCCGTTGCGCACCACGATGAGTTGTGCGCCGCGTGCATACACGTATGTGCCTCCCTTACGGTCTGCCTTCAGTTTGCGTCCATTGTCGCTGACAGCGGCAAAACCGCCGTCGACAGCCACC